>Ga0070741_10001579_pt1 | contig 68293 bp, 83 predicted proteins | sample Coa_R1_4_FD_66440 | JGI IMG/M metagenome (GOLD analysis project Ga0070741, IMG submission 66440) | Surface soil microbial communities from Centralia Pennsylvania, which are recovering from an underground coalmine fire - Coalmine... | ecosystem: Environmental > Terrestrial > Soil > Unclassified ... | reverse complement strand
TCATTCATGAGCTGACCATGGATACTGACGAGGCGCTGCTGTTTCGGATTAATCCATATTTCGCCCTGCATTTCTTTCAGGACCTTTGCCTCGCGGGAAGAGCTTGTGAACTGGGGATTGGGTTTAAAGATGGCTTTGATTAACTCACCGCTTTGACCGGCGTACTCGAATAGAAAAGCACTTGGGATCATCCGCAGAAAACCATCCATTTGCTCAACATCTTTCCGACGACTTTGTTCGATCTTTTTCTGATCATCTGGACTGTGGACTAACTTCACGATTCGTTCGGTTTCGTCGTGTTGCTGGGTGCTGGATAGCGGTTTACCCGCAACTGCCATTAAACGCTCAATCGACCCGGAATTGGTCTCGACTACTTGTCTCGTCTCCTCTGCGCCGTTCACTTCCTTGGTTAGGAGATATTTCCATCGGATCACGCTGGGATTTGCAGGAATCAATTCGTTGCGGATGACGGCTTTGACGAAGTCCGCTGCGGAGGATTTCGTCTGAGACTGTCCGTCTGCTGCAACTAAGGCAGCAACCAGAAGCAAGGCGACCTGTAAAACTCGCTTAACGCAGTCCGAAACGGTCATCACGTTATTAGTCTGTGATCTTTGATGCCAAACAACGCGTATGCAGCACAAGGACACCTCAGCATAAGAGTGTACAAACGGGCGTTAGGTCACTTGATTCCGTAGGGAGGATAAGGGGGATCACTGGAAAAAGCTAACCCGCTTAAGTTCTGTTTGCTTCTTAATGTTTTGTGTGGTCGAGCTGCACGGAACGATTCCTGCTTGCGATTGATAAGCTCTGCGGGGATCTGCAACTAGAGAGCTGTAGGAGTATCTCTGCTACATTCGATGGCGGCGATGATCTCTTGAACGGAGTGTCTCGTCAGAACGAGATTTCGCACGAGCTTCATTCACTCTCAAGGGGCGCTCGTTCAGAAGTGTGGCGTCTAAGGAGCGAATGGCATTTTCCCCATCTTCGGCACTCGGCATCTCTACGAATGCAAATCCGCGTGATTGGCCGGTGTCACGGTCGACCACAATCGTGACTGTCTCGACCGCGCCATAGGTGCCAAAAGCAGCTCGAAGCTGCTCTTCAGTCACATCAAAATCCAGGTTTCCAACGAAGATGTTAATCACGGAATTTGTATGGTGAGTGTGAGGCGACCCACACGCGGTCGCCAGATTTTGGGATCAGGCGGAACGAACGTTTTCTGCTTGCCAGCCCTTGGGACCCTTCGTTACTTCAAACTGCACTGCCTGGCCCTCTTGCAGGCTTCTGAAGCCGCCGGCTTGATGGCGGAGAAATGCACGAAAACGTCGTCGCCTGACTGGCGGCTGATAAAGCCGTAGCCTTTGGCGTCGTTAAGCCACTTTACTGTTCCTTGTTCCATATATTTGTACTGTTGTTCCTATATTGAAGTTACGCTGGAGGGAGTCGGGAAAAAAGTGTGCAGGTGACTAGCTGTTGAGGCGAGGAGTGCTCGTGGACCGATTCGGTCTAACGTACAATTCGAGCCTACGCTCTCTTCACATGTTTGACAACAGGAGTCTCAGAAAGCAAGAGAGACGCCGATTTACGCGGGCTTACTCTCAGAGGACATTCTGTCTCCTTGAGCTGATGATGACCAGTGAGCCTGAAAATTGGCACTTTGAGTGAATCAGGAGTAGTATGAAGTTAGAAGCAGAAATGGAGCGTCATGCGGCGGGAGAAAAGCAAGCAGTGTAACGATTTGACTTCCTCCGCAATTGATGAGCGAGATTCTCCCACAATCAAAGATCTCATCGAAAAGCTCGACCCCGACATGGAGGAGACGGAGCGGAACGCTTCCAAGGCGCGTTAGAGCCCTCACTCTACCAGCGTACCCCCCCACTCTTGACCTCGAAGACACCGTAGACTGTTGCTCCTTCGCGATTAGGAAATTACCGAAAAGGCTTGGCCCGAGCCATCGCAGTATCGCGTTTCTTTGCCGTCGCTAGTTCAAATGCGTACGGTCGCGGTGGGCGCTAAAGATCGAGCCGACTACAAAGGGAGCAATTATGCCCGTAATCAATGGTGACAAGTCGAGATTTAACCGCGAGGGTAGAAAGCAGATTGCGAACCCCGCGCGCGAGCGTTTGAAGGACTGCGGGGTGCAACCGAAGCCAGTAGTTTCACAACTCGGACTGAGACAGAAAGAGGCGTCCGCATGAACGCACCAACCTTAGTGTTGTCGCAATCGAATCCTGCCATTGGTCTCGTCAAAAAGAAACGAGTTCTACTCGTGGACACATCCCGAACCAAACGCGACCTGCGCTCTGAAACGATGAGAAGGCTCGGCGCCGATGTCGACTGTGCCGCTGACGTCAGCGAGGCGCGCTGCTGGTGGCGACCCGATCTCTATGACCTAGTGCTCATCCACATGAATGACGCTACGAAGTCGAGGGATAAATTCTGCGAAGACATCCGCAACTTGATGCCAAGCCAACCGATCATGTTTCTTGTAGGTGGACCTGAATACCTCGCATCCTCGCCCAATGCTGATCAAAACATTTCGGGGCAGGACGAGGCGAATTCGGGTTTATTCGATCAAGTGAAACTCCCCAGTCCGACGAATGGCTCAGGGCAGCGCTGGGGAATTCTCGAAGCTTGCCAGAGAATCTCCGAGGTCCGTTCGGCGGTAGACGCCCGGACAAAGGCTATGCAGAACAGACCGCTGCCGACGCGGGATTCCGAATCGCGAAAGCGAAAAGGCGCGAATGGATTTGGCACTCTTGCAGTTCTTGGCGAGAAGCTAAGGAGTGAAATAGAGGAAACGCAATGACAAACATTTATGTCGGCAATTTGCCGCAAAGCAGTACCCAGGCCGAACTATGCAACCTGTTCGCCGTGCATGGAATGGTCAAAAACGTAAATATCATCAGCGATCGCGAGACCGGGCGTTCTCGCGGCTTCGCATTTGTTGAGATGGTGGACTGGAGTGAGGCGCGGAAGGCCATGGCGGCACTGAATGGGTCTGAGTTTGGTGATCACACGTTAAATATCAATGAAGCTAAACGCCAAAACGAGACGCCGAAGCAATGGCACATAACCGTTTGGCCGCGCCGGCGGCGCTTGCAGCGGAACGGCTGACAAGATGCTCTCTTTTGACAGTTCTGCGGCACCCTTGCCGTGATCCGGTAGCTCATTCTTCCTTATCGCCGCGTGAGAATACAATGACCACGGTGCCTTCCCCTGCCAAGCCACGGATGAACCGCTTCGACCCTGGCGCGTTTCTAAGGACTATTGAGGAAGGAAGGACGAGTGTATCGGTCGTCAAGAAGCAAACAATTTTTACGCAAGGTGACCCGGCAGATGCTGTCTTTTGTATTCAAAGAGGCAAGGTGAGACTCACGGTTGTGTCTAAGACCGGTAAGGAAGCGACCATCGCCATAATGGACGAAGGGAGTTTCTTTGGGGAAGGTGCACTCGCTGGGCAGGCCCTGCGTATGGGATCGGCAGTTGCGATGACGGACTGCGATCTTCTTCGAATCGAGAAGAAGGCAATGATGGATGCCCTTCATCGCGAACACGCTTTTTCGGACATGTTTGTGGCGTACCTGCTGGCGCGTAATATTCGTTACGAGGAAGACCTAGTCGATCAACTCTTCAATTCCAGCGAAAAGAGACTCGCCCGAGTCCTTTTGATGCTTGCTCATTTTGGCAAGGAAGACGTCCCTCAGGTCGTGGTACCCAAAATCAGCCAGGAGACCCTGGCGGAGATGGTAGGAACCACTCGCTCGCGAGTGAGCTTTTTCATGAACCGATTTAGAAAATTAGGATTCATTGAGTACTCCGGTGGTATCGAGGGCGGACTGCAAGTCCACAGCTCTCTGCTGAACATTGTTCTCCTCGACTGATCCCTTTACAGCAATATTCTCGAGTTACTCACATCGATGAGCAGCTCTCGATGTGCAATATTGAACAGATTCCAGAGTAGCCGGCCACTATGCTTATTTTTCCCAACATTACATTGGCAAAGAGGTATTAAACATGGCCACCCACCAGACACAAATACGCCGGGACTCCATTTTGCCGGAGGTAACCACTCAGAGAAAGCCAGTGCAGGCCATCAATGGACCGAGTTCCGGCTCTGAACTTGCGCGACACCGCGCGGATCCCACCACGACCAGATTCGCTTGTCGCGTTCTGATGGTGGATGATGAACCCTCAATACGCGAAACCGTTAGAGCGATTCTCGAAAGTGTTGGTTATGAAGCTCTAACAGCTGCCGACGGGTTGGACGCGTTAGGGGTGCTTAGTAAATCTTTGCCCGATATCATCATTTCCGATTTGCACATGCCTCGAATGTCGGGGTTCGAGTTTCTCGCAGTCGTTCGGAAACGGTTCCCACAGATCCCGATTGTTGCTATAAGCGGAGAGTATTCCGCAGGCCCAAATCCACCCCGAATTTTGGCGGACTCTTTCTTGCAAAAAGGTCAGTACACCGTCGAGGAGTTTCTGGAACAAATTAAGGAGCTGCTCGCGGCTTCTCCCATTCGGGCTTTCGAACGGAAAAGCGACGACGCCGCTCTCTTCGTGCCCAGAGACCCTGCGGGATCTCTCATAATCACTTGTCCGAACTGCCTGCGGGCCTTCAATCTTGTCGCGATTCATCGCGACGGCGGAATTCACGACACCACGTGCCCGTCATGCGGCACACCGGTGAGCTTTGAGATTGATCACACAACTGAACGGCTCCTGAAATCCAAGAGCGCGTGAATGCAAAGTAGGCTTCTACAATCTTGTTTCTGTTTAGACTGAATCAGAGCGCTCGGTCGCCACTAGCACTGCCAACAAAACCGCGCTGTTGCCAACGTTTGCTGCGACACTAGCGAGCGGCCCCGCTACAGACGGATGGTCTTCAGCCAACGCCTCAAGGCGTGTACTGACAGATTCGAGATTACTGACCTCGTCCAAGATTCTCTCAAACGGCATGGTGCGCCCATTCTACGGGTGGCAAGTGCCGAGTAGAGTTGTTGTCGACCGTTTGGCTTGTTTCGATTTGCCGGTGGCCGCACGACAGGCAGATGGCTCCGGCTTCACGTATATCTGTTTCTTTAGAAATTTCGGTCTGCCGCGTTGCAAACGAACCACTGACAACCGGGCCTTCACATTGGTCGCAAGGATAAACAGAGAGATGAAGATATTCTTTTTTCATTAGCATCGTTCGAAAGAGGAAGTCAGCGTTGCTACGCGTGCCGTGAAGCTTTTTCCATGGTAGTTCCAATCCTCAAGCTGATTTGAGTAATCTCCCACATTCTAGGCAGCAGCTTTCGTGGCACGGCGTAATCAATCCGCAAAAGGGGCACATTCGTTGTGACCTGAAGTCGCCGATGCGCGGCTCTATGCCCAGCCACTTTCTCAGTGACGCGCCTATGAACGCACGCAAGCGATGAAGGCGCACAAGAAAGAAATGCGGCCACTGATACATGGTTGAACTGCACTTTTCTGTCGGCAAATGCGCCGTACGCCTTCGCAGCGGGCAACAATCCCATACTGAGATGCAAATAACGGCCAATTCTGTACCAGATCGCTCACATCCTGCGGATTTCCTCTTTTTCAGCCGGTCATTAGTGGATGCCAACAAGTGAGCACTTTAGACCAGCTATTAGTCTCTGAACAGCGGATGATGGTTGCTAATTGCGAAGACGGGCTTGGATCCTGTGACCATTCGAAGCTAACCGGGCTGGAGGCGCGGGATGTAGCACTAGCCGAACACCAGCGCGGCATTTCCGATTGCAAAGAGGGGTCGGGTTGTGCAGCAACTGAGACTAACCCCATCAGAGGCACGCGATCTAGCAACTACGACGCACGATCGCAGTGTATTCGACTGTGAAACTGGTACCCCTTCGTGCGACCTTTCAAAATTGTCTCCGTCAGAAGTTCGTCACGCGGGGGTCGCTCAACAAGAACGCAATTTTTCCAACTGCAATGGCGGTTGGGGCGATTGTGACCGTACCCTGTTGACTCCGCAGCAAGCTAATAAAGTCGTTGCCGCCGAGCACCGGCGTAATTTCTCCGGGTGTCAGAACGGACTTGAAACGTGCGAGTATTCGAAACTGACGCCCTCGGAGGCAGAAACCCTGGCGAAGGTTGAGCTTCAGCGGAACTATAAGGCATGTCTGATTGGCTACGGCGATTGTGACCGCTCTCGATTGTCGCGAAAGAAATCGACCTTATAACGAGGCTTCGCGCTAAATCACCGCGCTAGGAAACTTTTCTGCCAGAAACGCGTACACTAGGGTATGCACGGTGAAGCGCAACCGAACTCGGACACGGTGGAGCGTTTGGAGGAACAAAGTGCGCTCCTCCGACGAATCTATGAGGCGGAATTCGGCAAAGATCCTGCCAGCCGTGCTACGGAATCTGCGCGCAGCAACCTGATTGCGCTGAAACATAGCATCCGTCAAATCTACGGTGAGTCCGTTGCAGTTGACATCACGAATGCGTTAGCTTTCGCCTCTGCTTGTGGCGACAAGTAATCGCACTACGCAGAATTCAGTCCGGCACATTTCCAAAAAGCCTGATCTCTGCTGCATTTTTTTTTAACGTGAGCTAGCGTTAGCAGGTCTCTGGGGGACTAGTTTGGTTATTCGACCTCGCGGAAGTACACCCATGATTAAAAACAATCACGATCTCGCGGATGAACGGGAACGTGATTTGACCTCGCTCGTTACCGAATCTGAGATGGAATCGCAGGACGACATCGACGACTTAGTCAATGCAGTCGGCACACAAGGCCTTAGTCTGCTTCGCCCTGATCCCAACGCGCCTTGGCTGGCCCTCGAACAAACTCCTAGGAATGAATCCGACGAAGTCGAGCTCGACTTGACGTTTGATACGTCCGATCCATTCAACGATCCGGTGCGCGTTTACTTGCACGAGATGAGCATATCGCCCCTGCTCACGCGTGAAGGAGAAGTGGAGATCGCAAAGCGGCTTGAACGGGGAAAACTGCGCACGCAGAAAGCGATTTCACGTTCACCTATTGCGATCCGCCAGATATTGAGGATCGGTGAGGACCTAAATTTAGGCATTCGTTCCGTACAGGAGATCGTGAACTTCGAGGAAGAAGAGATCACCGAGTCCATTTTGCGCCAACGTGCGGATGAAATCACGCATGCCATGCTTCAGTTGCGCAAACATGAAAAGCTTGCCTCCCAATTGGCAGCCCGACTCAATAACATCTCAGCAAAACAAAACCCGAAGCAATACAGTCGATGCCATCTACAACTCGGACGCGAGATGGTCACGACTTCACGAATTGTCCGGCGACTTGGACTTAGACCCTCAGAGCACAAGGATCTAATTGCTCGAGTGAATAAGGCATGGGAAGCCATGGAGTCGCTTGATGGACAGCTCACCACACTTGGAAAGAAAATATCAAGCACGCACAATCGGCAGCTTAGGGGCAAGTATCACACGATGCAGCGGCAGCAACGTGCGGCTATGAGGTTGCAAGAACTTCGCTCAGGAATGACTTTTGCGCAGTTACGAAAAACGCAACGCTCAATTATCCAGGGGCAAACGGACGCAGAACATGCGAAGCACGAAATGGTCGAAGCCAACCTGCGCCTCGTGGTGTCTGTCGCAAAAAAACACTTAAATCGCGGCCTGCATTTTCTCGACCTCATCCAGGAGGGCAATATGGGCCTGATGAAGGCGGTCGATAAATTCGACTATCGCCGTGGCTATAAGTTCTCTACTTATGCGACTTGGTGGATTCGCCAGGCAATCAGTCGCGCAATCGCCGACCAGGCACGTACCATCCGACTTCCCGTGCACATGATTGAAGTGGTGAACAAGTTGATTCGAATTTCGCGACGATTAGTCCAATCTCTCGGACGCGAGCCTTCGCCGACCGAGATCGCCAAGCAGATGGACATCCCGGAAGCGAAGGTTCGCAAAGCGTTAAAGATCATGCGACTGCCGGTCTCGCTGGAAACGCCCATTGGCACCGAAGGAGATGGCCACCTCAGCGATCTCATCGAAGACCAGGGCACAGTTTCGCCCGCAGAGTCTGCGATCGGCGATGATTTGAGACAGCAAACTCAGCACGCTTTGCGCAGCCTCACTCTTCGTGAAGAGAAGGTCCTTAGGATGCGCTTCGGGATGGACGATGGCCAGGAGCGCACTTTAGAAGAAGTCGGCCGCTGCTTTGATGTAACTCGCGAGCGCATTCGCCAGATCGAGGCCAAAGCTCTGCGAAAGCTGCGGCATTCGTCACGTTCTAACGAACTCCGGCTACTTCTCAACACTGAATAGGTTGGTCGCAGCCCGAGTGTGATCGTATAAACACGTGAATTTCGAAGGTAGAATAGTGGTCAAAATTGAGCAGATTGAATTTGCCAAAGCGCTATCCTGACAACGTTGCCAGAAGTATCGCCCGCATTCAGGGCCGCGATAGCGGCTCTTTAATTTTTAATGTCAGGTATTCGTGATGGCGCTCCAAAGAGTTCCCAACCGTCTCAACATGAAGTTTTCGCAGGCTGGCAAGAAGATTGTAATTCACCTGGTGGGCGGACTTCCGCCAAAGATAAGCAGAGACAAGAAGACGATTACGATTACGTTTCCGGAGCGGGAAGCCATACATACCAGCTTTTCGGCAGTCGAAAAGTCCTAATCTGTGTTCCATGGAACTGAAAGTAGTGCGGAATCTTTGTGTGCCAGAGCGCTCTGGCACTAACTTAAAACCGTGGGATCTATCTTGTTTGACAGCGGTGCTGAATAAGACTAGCTTCAATAGTAGAGACTACTCTTCTTTCTCATTCAGGTTCCCTGAGCTAAGTCAGCCTATCTGGAGTTTCCCCTCTTAGATTAGCCATCAACGTGGAGGTTGACTATGTTTGTTTGCAATCTGGCAATACACCTGAAGCCCAACTCTTTGCCCGAGTTTACGCGGATCTTCGACAACGAAGTGCTACCAATGTTGCGAAAACAGACTGGATTTCGGGAAGAGATCGCCTTTTCGACCTCGCCCAGTGGAACGGACTTAATCGCGATCAGTTTGTGGGACACGAAGGAGCACGCCGAAGCGTACAGCACGACTGCATACCCCGATGTGCTGAAGAGCTTGAATAGGGTGCTCGACGGCACCCCCAAAGTGCGCGTATCGGACGTGATTAGCTCAACAATTCATTCGACCTCAGCTGTTGCTGCCAGCTAGCAGGCCGCAGACATACGGGGAAGCCAGGTGCTGCCTCGCCTTGGTTCGGCGGCGTATGGAGGACTTATCAAGTCACATATCCAAGTCGGTAGCATCCTAATTGACGATCGACCGATGATCGCCCGAGCACTCTCAATGGAAACAGATCCCTACTTAGGAAACTGGAGCCTAGTTCGTTCTCCTGACGGTCGTGCCCTCGACCGCAAAGCTCGTTCGGCCGGATGGGGCTTCTTCTTCATGGCCGCAGAGGTAAGGGCCGGTTTCCTGGGCACCGTGGCAGCGGACAATATTCGTAAAGCCCTAATGAGAATCGTGGCGAGAAAGCCCTCTCAAAGCTTTAATTGTCTTGAAGTCACCGGAATCAAGACCAGGCATTTTGTCGCAATGCCCTACACGATCGTCTCGGCACACTGGCGTCATATCCAGCCAGGTTTCCGTCTGGACAGTCTTCACCAGCGGAGGACGGAACAACGAGAAGCGGAATGGGCCCGAACCTGAAAGACTGATGCAATGCGCCTTTGTCTCAGTGGAACGAGCTGTTGGAGGCTGTGATGTACAGACCTGACGAATTTCTAGCAATGATCATGAGCCTAGTGTTTCTCGGCGGTACTGCCCTCATCATTCGTGCAGCACGGCAAGAATGGAGATTACGTGAGCAGGAGAGTCGCGTGCCCGGACACGCGGGTGAGCCAATATGCAGACCGTCTAGAGGCTCACGATAATGCCGCAAATCCGTCAAAATCTGGAATCGGTTCTCGAGTGCGCAGTTATTCTGAGCTGGGCACATCTGGTGCAAGGTCACAAGTCGGGGTCGGGCTCGTTACACCTGGAGTACGACTTTAGTCCGAGAGGCACCATCAATTCCCTCCAGCTCTGGTTATCAACCGTGCGTGGGCGTTGGCTGCTGGTAGGTGGGCTCACGGCGGAAACCCAGGACTGCATTCAATTAGAAGGCTGGTTTAAGAGCGCCGATTTAAGTAGCAACCTTCAATTTATCCTGCGAAACCAAACTGCATTCTTGCCTGCCCACAACTATGGTCGCGCAGGCTTATTGCAAATCAAAAGTCCTACTGAAGACGAGATTGGGACCGCCGCCGCTGCGATGAAAACGGCACGTTCGTTCGTCGATTCTATTTCAGCGCAGCCAGCACCTGCCTAGTCCGATAGAAATGCAGGCTCAGGTCCCGAAATTTGTACGCACGGTCTTAGCAGAGGAGACAATGACGCAATCAGATGTTTCCAAAAGTGCTGAAGAAACTCTCTTATTCGACGAACGCGCCGGAATAGCGGCTCGAGAGAAGTTCGCGGAGTGGCGCAGGATTGAAGCAGAAGAACGGCCGCGACGAATTCTATACTGGGCGATCGCCGGTGGGGTGATCATCGCTGTGGTCATACTCGCGCTGATGCATGGACTCCCTTAACAGCCTCATTGTTTCGCGTCCCTTAGAATATTTGTGTCCGTACTCAAACGAATATTTCTCCGGGCATTGCATATAGTGTCCGCGAAGCCAGTGTGTTTTGCACCGCCCGCGCCGGGCTCTCAAAAGCAACCTGCATGCGTTCGATGCGCAGCCCTAACGTCCGTTCAATTTTGCCGAGCTCTAACATCTCTGCCCCTGAAATCAGACTAGATGCGCGGCCTTGGGCACCAGCCCGTCCCGTGCGCCCGACTCGGTGGATAAAATCCTCCGCGAGTTTCGGCATGTCATAGTTGATTACGTGAGCAACTTCGTCCACGTGCAACCCGCGGGACGCGATGTCGGTGGCCACTAACACCTGGAAACGCCCGTCCTGAAATCCGCTGAGTGCCCCGTTGCGTTGCGCTTGGGTGCGATCACCGTGAATCATTGCTGCGGCAAAACCATCTCTGATCAATTCGTTGGCAAGCCGCTGAGCGCCTCGTTTGGTGCGCGTGAAGACCAGAGTCCTTCCGTCTTCCTCGTAAAGCAGCTGCCGGAGGCATCAAGCTTTTGGCCTGGACGCACTTCGTACGCCCTTAATTCCACGCTCTCGGCCGGTTTGAGCGCTGATCCGAGAGCGATTCGCACCGAGTCGCGCGTGTAGTCATTTACGAGCCACGCAACCGACTGCTCCATTGTCGCCGAAAAGCAAAGCGTCTGCCTTTCGAGCGGCAAGTTCGTCAGAATACGCCGCAGGGCTGGCAGGAAGCCCATGTCTAGCATGCGATCAGCTTCATCGAGCACGAGGATCTTCACGTGAGCAAGATCAGCGAATTTGCGGGTAATAAAGTCTTGCAACCGTCCAGGAGTAGCGATGACTATCCCACAACCGCTGCGCAGTCTTCGGATTTGTTCTTTCCCCTCCACGCCTCCAATAACAAGGGCGGCCCTGGAGATATCTTGACCGCGCAATGCCTCGTATTGCTCGTGCACCTGCATCGCTAACTCGCGTGTAGGCAGTAGCACCAGAGCGCTTGTCTTGTGCGACCGTTCACGCCGCAGCATTTCTAGAATTGGAATCAAAAAAGCAAGCGTTTTGCCAGTGCCGGTTTGTGCGGTACCAATTACGTCTCTGCCTTCAAGGGCAGGAGGGATCGCGCTTGCCTGGATGGGGGTGGGTGTAACGAATTGTGCTGCCGCCAGCTTCTGCTGCAAAGCAGAAGACAAGGGCAGTTGAGTAAATCTTGTCATTTAGAGGTTCTTTTCCTGAGGGGTGTCTCTATTGCTTACATGGTCGGAATGATCGTCGATATTTCGCACGTGTCGGACAAAACGTTTTATGATGCCGTTGCTGTGAGTACAAAGCCCGTTATCGCGTCCCATTCTTCATGCCGCTCTCTCTCTGACGTTCCTCGTAACATGACCGACGCCATGCTGCGCGCATTAGCGAAGAACGGCGGAGTTGTTGGCGTGAATTTTGCCGCTTCGTTCTTGAACCAGCAGGATGCTGACGAACTCAAGAAGAAAGTTTCGAGTGAAAGTGAAGTCGCGCCCAACGAGACAGGCGCAGCCTTAGACCAGCTCGCCGCCAAAGAATACTTCGACGACAAACATGACTATCAAGTCGGACACGCAACAGTCGAGGACGCTGCCGCCTGTATCGATCACATTGTTAAGGTTGCCGGCATCGACCATGTCGGGATTGGCAGCGACTTCGATGGAATCAGCCTAGTTCCACGCGATCTGGAAGATGTTTCAAAGATGCCGAATTTAACAGCTGCGCTGTTGAAACGTGGCTATTCCGAGAAAGACGCAAGAAAAATTATGGGCGAAAACTTTTTTCGCGTGATCCGGCAGGTGGTTGGCGATTAAAGGCGATGGCGCTTGGTAATGTAGCGTTCTTTGGATAACTTGAGGCCTAGTATTTTGCTTCGGTATCTGCGAAAAAATGCAATGTCTGCCTTTTTTGGACGTTGTCCGGACATCAAGTTTCGGCAAGCCTTTTGATCCGCTCCGAGCACATATTATTGCGAATCGATTAGCGAGGGACATTCTTGACTACTTGCGCACGACATCAATTCCAAGAGTGAAGTAAAACACTGCGCCCTCGTTAAGTTTTGCCTCTGCCCAGACACGTCCTCCGTGCCGATTAATGATTCGATGAACCGTGGCTAAACCAACGCCGTGGCCCTTGAATTCTTTCGCGGAATGAAGACGCCGAAATGGCGCAAAAAGCTCGTCCGCATATTTGGAATCAAAGCCGACTCCGTTATCGCGAACGAAATAGCGGGTCTCTCCTGAGATCGCAATCGAACCGAACTCGATTGCTGCGTGTTCTTTTTTTGCGGTGTATTTCCAGGCATTCGATAGCAAGTTCTCCAAAACAATTCGTAGAAGACCAGGATCGCATTGCACTGAGATGTCGCCTTGGATTTCGAAGTGCCCTGCTCGATTCGGGTCTTCGCAACGAAGATTTCTGCTAATGTCCACAGCCATGGCGGTCAGGTCAGTCCTTGCCAGTCTCAGTTCAACACGAGAGAATTTTGCTAATCGAAGCAGATCATCGATCCGCTTACGCATCTCGAGGATTCCGTCCTCGATTCGGTCCAGGTTATTTTTTGCCGTTGGACTGAGAGAGGCAGCAACGTCTTGTTTTATTAGCCCTGCGAAGCCGACAATCTGCTGTAGGGGCGCGCGCAGGTCATGCGAGACGGAGTAGGAGAACGCTTCGAGTTCGCGATTTGCTGTCTCAAGCTGCTCGGTGCGTTCTTTGATCCGCTGTTCGAGACTACGGTTCATTTCTTCTAGTGCCGATAGGGCCTTGTCACGAGTTCGCTCGGCTTTGAGAACACGCACGATCTGCTGGCACATCCACTCGCCGTGCTTGAACTCCGGTGGCTCGTCACTGCTCTCAAGCAGTACTTCGGGAGGTATGTAAAACAAGTTGTCGCGGTTAAGAGCGTCACCGATATAAGTGCTTCGATGAGTTGTAAGGGCGTCCTTCAGAGTTCCTGGAGGGATGGTATCGCGATGATATTGACATATCCCGATCAGAGGTTTCTCACGAAATAGCTGCTCCAGAAGCGCCTCGTATTCGATCAGGCGATCGAAATTGTCGTCTGGACCGAGTTCCCATCTCATGTCGCCCGTTGCGCAGAGTCCCTCGAAACCATCTTGCACGGCACCATCAACGAGCTCACGAAGTCCATTGATCATCATGAGAGGGTCAAATGGGCCGTTCTGAAGATGACCGCGTTCGGAGGAAAGCAGGAGAGCGCCGCGTTTCATTTCAGAGATCGTATCGATGCCATGGCGACGCAGCGATCCTTCGACCATCTGCACCATTTCGGGACTTCCGAGATACAAGCACCGCCAATTTCCTTCGAGCCCTTCAGCGAGGAAAGGAATCACCACAGGCAATTGCTCTGAGGGATGACCTTCGTAGATCAGACACTTATGGCGGCTTACTTCCGGTGCGGTAAGATGCATATCGAAAGTTTTTATTGTGTCGAAACCTTCATGAAATATTGAGCAGTTGCTTCTTCGTGCTACTTGGATTGCGCACTCGTGGCTTGGACCACCATGAGCACGCGCGTTCCGCTGTCCAAGTGCACATTTTTCCCAACCGAGGTGATCAGGGATCCCTGTGCGTCACTCGTCGTTGCGGACTCCAGACTGATCCCATCCAAGTAAAATACTCCACGGCTATTCGCTTTTAACTGACCCGAGGCACTCAAACCACCTATCGCTTGCGCGCCTCCTGGCGCAGTCGCGGTGGAATTGAGGCTCGAATTCACTCCGGATTCTGCGGAGCGAGCGGCCCTTTCTGTCGTGCTCGTCGCGCTTCCAACAGTGCCGCCCACAGCAGAACTGGCGCTGCCAATCGCTCCACGCCCGCGTGCCCCACCTCCTGCACCCATGTCAACCGCGGTGTCGCTCATAGCATCTATGCCGCCAGGTTCGCTCGAAGCGGTATTTGCGGCAGAGGCCAACGCCTGAATGCCGACATTCAGTGGGATCTCCTGGCCATCTTTTAATACGGCGCGATCAAATGCGATGCCAAGCGCAGATCCGGTGTCGCCCTTGGCCCGCGCCGAGGCCATGGTGACATGTCCGATCAATTTGGTTCCGGTCGGCAGAATGGTTTTCCGTTCCGATCTAACTTTCTCGGTGGTGCGAGCAACGACTTGATCCCCAGATTTGGCCTTTCTCGAATCAAGTGATGTGATAAGCGCCGCACTGAACGTCGTTCCGGTCGTAAGCCCGGCATTGACATTGTTCGAATCCGCCGCAGGCGAGCTGGAAACGCTACCTGAAGCTTGGGTGCTTGTCTTTTCGGTCTGAACGGACGCCTGGCCGTTTGCGTCAGCCCCGCCCTGAACAGGAATCTGGGCAAAGAGCATAGCAGTCGATAACAATGCTGGTCCCAGTGTTGATGCCATTCCCGTCGGTTTCATATAATCGTCCCTTCCCGCTCATTTTGCAGAAGTCTACGAAACCTGAGGAGCAGGATCGATACAGTGCATCCTGTATCTCTCATTGATGCCTTTGGTCACCGTATATCACCTCGACAGAACCTGGCAGCAGAGCTCGAAGGTGCCGGCGAACCTTAAGCGTGGCAATGTTCGCGCGGCTTCAGCGCACATTGATCGCACATGCGAATCACCCGATCCCATAAGGTCTCGCAGCACTCTTCCTTTTCGGGCTGCGCCGCCCTTGTAAGCTCGGGTAATCGGAAGCCCAATGGCAGATTCAGAATTGTTTCGCGTTTAGCTTTCTCGATCATTCATTAACTCCTCGGGGAGGGATGCAAAAGCAATCCGATTCTGCGTTAGTTTAATGTCGAACACAATACTGTGCGTTGCCGATTACGAAAGCACATGTCCTAAATGTGAGTGAAAAGAGTGACCTTGATTCGGAACTCACCGGAGCAACAATACACGCGCCGATCACATACATAGTCGTCCGGGAAGTTCAGACCACGCGGCACATCGGGGAGCAACTAACTAGTAGGGTGACGAACCTGCAGGATATATGGGGCTGAAGTGCCGGGTAGATAGGACGACGTGCCCAGAGCCGCCTAACGTGCGGTCAGCACGGCACAACAACCGCACTCTTCGGTAAGATTCTGTATGCTTCGCCGTCGCAAATACGAGATTAAAACAATCCAAGACTCAATTAGGGTCGAGTGTCCGCACTGCCATTTCATTTTGCGCGCATCGGATCTCGAGAAAGTTGATTCCAGACATCTGCGCTGCAAATTCTGCGAAACTGACTTCACCCCACCCTGGGCAAAGCAGGCCGCTAATGCGTCTTCCGAACATCCCTAATCTGTTTTGGTTCCTGTTGGTGCTTCCTCTTGGTTCTCCACGCCATACGCTGACTGGCTGCCGCTTTTCGATGCCATCGAACGAACCAGCGGGCATACATCTGCTGAGTCAAAAGACAATACTCGAAATGACCGAGAAGAAGTCAGGCAAGCTGCATCCCAACGCAAAGACCACTCCAGCGCAATACTTTTATGAGGCTCGAACCCGTCGATATCCTAGAAACTAAGGCTAGGCCTGACCAGCCCTTGAAAGGACGCCGACAAGCTCTCCCTTGCGAACTTTTAGAATTGTGTCACGGGCGCAGATACGGTCATTTGTTTCCCACCGTGCTCAATCTCCAGCACTTTGATCTCTCCTGGCTTTCCATGCATCGCATCGTAGATTTGTCCCCGTGTCGCATTATTCAATTCGAGTGGACCAATCCGAATAACCTTGTCACCGATGTGGATGGTCGCGACCGTCCGTCTGCCATTCTTTCTCGCGATTGCCGCGACCGAGTACTTCCCTGAGTCGGCTTTTAGAGTGAGCCCGACCTGATTAAGGTCATAGGAGTCCGGAGCGGTCCTTTGGCAGTACATCTTTCGGTGGGGTAATCAATTGTGATCCGAAATGACTTCAGCACATTGCCGCCGATCCAACCGATTACCGGAACGGCGTTCTTGGTTGAATAGCAATCAAATAGGTCCTGATTGGGAGCAAACTCTCGTCCTTTGCCCGCTGCGAAAACGCCGGCCTTAGCATCCTCGCCATGTCGGCAGAGTTATTCCCTAATAGTCTAGTACTGGCCAATCCCGCACCCATTGGTGATTTTGAACGGCCATCCAGACACGGCACCAGGCGCATGGCCCTTATCGTTCCCGTAGAAATCTCCGGAAAAGATATCGCGCGATCTTCGTTCTCGGTCGTCACCACAGCAACAAACCTGAATCAACACGGAGCCATGCTTCACGTCATCGCGACCTGCCGCTTGATTCCGTGCTGGTGCTGACGAACGGCCGCGGTGCTCGAGTGTCGGCACGTGTGGTATCGCAAACCAGCGCGATTGAAAATCGGTACGCATACGGAGTCGAGTTCCTGGAAGCTGAGAACGCCAAGGACTTCTGGGGAATTAGCTTTCCATCACCACAGCGTCGCCATTAGGAAGTTGCATTGCAAAAGGCGGCACGCAGCCTTTTTACGTTTCAACGGTCGTCGGCGCGGCATAGTCTTCCCTTACACCATCGTGCTACAGGATCTCGCGGATGGTCTGAAATCTCCTGCCTCTGGCATTCTTGAATCAGCCCTCCCTTTATGCCTAAGTGTTCGGAGTGTATCCGCCTGGGGCAGGAGTACGAAGCATCGGTCGAAGAGATTCGAAAAGTCGTGAGCCTCACCTTCCCCGATTCGTACCAGAAAATACATCATCTGCACGGAGCTCAGGATGCAAGAGACGAGATCCTACGGAAGCTTTATGCTCATGCTGAAAGGCATCAGTTTCGCGAGAAGCAACAAGCTCCTGTGCAGCGAGCCAAGCCTGGAAGAGCACCCAAGCGCATGGCAGTTGAGCCAGCTAAGGCCTGAGTACAGGACTTTCTGTATTACCTCGGTTTGTTCTGAATTTGGAACAACTCCTCGCCTCATTCGTGTGGCTCTTCCTGCTCGCTTAGCATAGATCAGGTGCGCCAGTTGCGATTCAGATTACAGCGACACCGTCAACTGCGGACCCAGGTTGCAGAGATGCAGACCACATCGAGTGTCCGAAATGGCACTCGAATTCCGTGCAACATTCCGGTCACGATCGCAAGCGTCGAGCCAGCCAATTGCTTTTCAGAACGCTGTGTGGTTATCCTCGTGAATCCCCAAGGCTGTGCCGCGCGATTTGCTCGTCAGTTAGAAGTTGGCGCCGTCGTTTTCTTAAAAGGGCTACCCGCTGCGAAGATGGTCGCCGCGCGGGTTGTGAACTGCATTCGGATCGCAGAAAATCTGTGGCTTCTCGGACTGGCGCTCGATGAACCAGGCAATGTTTGGGGAATTGAATCGCCTCCCGATGACTGGGATGCACGATAACAGTCTATTGGGAGTAACAGGCTGCGTGTTTCCTGTCGCCAGTCATTCGCGCAGCCTACCACAGAACAGTGGGTGACACCTCCCGGCATCTGTCGTGTCCGGTCCAATGTTCAATTGCCGAAGTTTGCCCCGAATTTGCGCCGCCGGAGAGCGCACTGCAATTGTTTTACGAAATCGGAACAAAACGACCGCGCAGGGACTGCTCATGACCGTTGTCCCGCTTACGTTTAACCAATTTTAGCGTGACGCACCGGAGGCCCAGACCTGTGTCGATACCTTGTAGAAGTCGTTTAACGACGCTAACCTTGTACCCGCGCGTAACCACGGATCATTTTCCATGGTATCGTGCGAGCGGAATGAGTTCAGATCCCGGAAGAGGTAGTAAGGCGCCAGGTGATGGCGATCGGTTAGCGTGCGACATAATAGAGTCACGAATTCACGTTCTGCGGGATGGGGTTTCACCACCCAAACAAAGCCATTGTGGCGACGTCTCCGCGGACAGAACAGAATAGAGACAAAAAACTTGCCATTAATGAGAAGAACGGATCGAGTCCTGTTAGGTAGATGTGTTACTGAAACATGATCTGGAAATCGTCGCGTCAAGTCGGCGACTAGTCGTCGTCGGATGCGCCTTGTAAGCTCGTGATTCTCCGAAGTCGGGCAGTCTACCTCCACTGCATGATACCCAACCGCCACGTACGCTTTTTTTGCTGACCCAAAGTGTTTCCTGATCGTGCTGATACCTGGCATCCACGGAGTATGCCTTATGAGAGCGTCTCCAAGTCTTCCCTTTATCGCGAGCAAGCGTCTTAGCTTTGTTAGTATTTCAGAATCGGACCATTGGGCATCTGCTCGCGTGGGAAGCGTGGCCTGAACCTTATCGAAAGTTTCTTGATTAACTAATCCCGTGAACGATTGAGGCCGAGTAATCCAGTCGCCTCGCTTCAATAATCTTCGCGTTGCCTGAAGACGCGCAGTGCCCTGATTCCACACATTCCACCCTGCGTACTTAGGATTTCTCAAGATCAAAGCAACCGTTCTTTCAGACCACGGCTTGTTGGTCTTCGCCATCCCCGTCCGATTTAATTCACGGGCTATTTCTGTAGCACCGAGACCCTTGATCGCCAAAGAAAACATCCGGCGGACACATTCGATTTCGCCTTGCGGTCCGGGTACAAGAATGATGCGATCGGTCGTAAGGCTCTTGCGTTCACCGGACGCCAGCATACGTTGGCGCGTACCATCGCCGGAAACCATCATCCGTCGAAATCCAAATCCAGGTTGACCTCCTACCCAATATCCCATCTGCACGAGCCTTGTCTTACCGCGGAAAACTTTCTCGCCAAGCTCACGGCTGAACTCTGCCGCCATGCTCCGTTTAAGTGCCTTCAGCAGAGAACTCGTCGCAGTGCCATCGTTCGCGAACTGTTCTGCGCAGTAGTGGAGAGGAATCCCTGCACTGGAGCACAAGAATTCGTAGTGAGCCGCTTCGTCGCTGTTTGCGAACCTCCCCCACCGACTCACGTCATAGACGAGGATCGCCTTGTATGGAGTGTTTCCCCGAACCACATCTTTTAGCAACTCGCGAAGGCCCGGGCGGTTTTTGATCGCAACCCCGCTCTTCCCTGGATCTGCATAGGTTTTGATTATTTCGAAACCGTGCTTCAACGCATATTCCCAGATGGCCGCCTTTTGATTCTCAATTGAAAACCTCTGAAGGTCATCTGACATTCGGACATATTGCGCCGCGGCAACGAGAGCGGTGGGAACTGCTTCGATCTTGACGCTCGCTGATCTAGCCGATGGTGCAATCCAGCGCTGAGCCATTTAAACCGGCTTCCGTGGCGGCATTATGATAACGCCTGTTTTTAGTAATCTGTACTGCTATCCTCCAGCGCGGGCACGACTCCAAGCTCCTGGAGCATTCATAAGTGATGGCGGCTCGATCGTTGTTAACCTCCATCTAGAGGAATCGAGAAAGGCACGGCGAAAACTAAGGATTCTGTTCTGAATCCGTAACAAGGATCGATTTTCATCGTCTGATCCGAGACCCCGTAGTACCTTCGGCAAAGAGGTGGACGGAGCACGAGAGAAGCTGGGAGGTGCTTCGTTTTTACCAAAACTGGGCTCTAGCGGCATTTGATTCTTGCAATCAACGCTGCAACTGAGCCCTTTTGTCCAAGATTCAGGGAACCACGCCAGTGCCGGAGGATGGTTGTTTTCGGCGTGATCCCCCTATGAACTTCGTCCAATAGAGCCTCCGGCGATGAACAAAGATCTGGAGTATTTTGAGGCGCGACGATCTGCTTGTCTGTGATATGTGAACATCTCTAAACTGTGGAAATCTTTTAGAAAGGTTCCTACTGACGAATTTGGCTCAAAATCTCAAATAAGTCTTCAACTCTCTGAAGTGGTTTTCCCGCTTGGAGCCATTCGCAATCAGCACGAAATTTTAGACTGGTAGCATTCACATACTTCGTGTTTAGGAACACCCGCATTGATTTGACCGCGCTATTCTGTTCATTCATTAGGCCCACAACTGCAATCCGTTTTCTTTCGCTCTTTGGTACGTAAATAAGCCATCGTGGTTGTCTGGTTGTGCGAGAGGGATGAAACCTAGCTAGTACCACGGACACGAGAAGCCTGCTCGCGCGAATCCTCAATATTGAGCGAGCCTTTTTCCTTGGTGGCACGATTTCTATTTGGCCTTCGAAGCAATCAACAAATTTCTGCATCAATGCGCGGCGCACGAACGCTGTTTGCAAGCGCAAGTTGATCTGAGCGATTGAATCTGACGCCATGTAACCTACTTGAGCATAAACATTCAACAGGCCGCCGAATCTAGCAACATAGGTGCGTACCGATGGGCACATACAAGATTTGTCAATCATTCTTGCGCTCAGTTTTCCATGTTTAGCAAGCAGGAATTTCAGCTTTTCTAGTAGTTGCTGATTCGACAAACGGTAGGTCACTTCAGATAGACGTTTTTGAGCGCGCTCGAACAGTTCTGGGCTGACGATTGGCTGAAATGCTTTCGGACAGATGGCCCAACTTTCACATCCCACTTTCTTTGCTGGACCCGACAAGAAAGCCGTAGTACGCCCCCAGACGTGGGTTCCCATGTATTGTGGGCGTTCCAGCGCGTGTGAAACCGTGTTCGTGGTCCATTTCCCGCCTTGCACGAATGGAACCCCCTCATCATTGAGCCGTTTCGCAATGTAGGTCAGGCTTCGTTTTTCGTCAACGTACTCTCTGAAAATGCGCTGCACGATGCGAACCTCGTGGAGTGGGCCAGGAACAAGAATCACCCGCTCTGTAGTAAGACTTTTACGCTCGCCATCAGCCAATACTTGTTTAGGATTTCCATGCACATCGAGCAGCAAGCGTCGCATTCCATATGGCGGGAAACCGCCTTGTTTGTACCCCATTTTTGCAAGTCGCAACAGACCAGCTTTCACTTTCGCGGACAGCTCTCGGCTGTACTCTCCTGCCATGGTTCGCTTCAGCGCCTTGAGTATCAATCCTGATGTACTGTTGTCATTCGCGAAGGTTTCGGCGCAGTAGAGGATGGGAATTCCAGCCGCTTTACACAGGTATTCGTAATGCGCCGCTTCGTCCACATCCTGAAAACGGCCCCAACGACTCACGTCGTAAACAAGAATCGCTCGAAATTCCGAAGTTCCGGCAACGACATCCTTGAGCAATTGCTTTAAGCCCGGTCTATTTTGCAGGCGCAAGCCACTTCGGGCTGCGTCGGAATATGTCTTTACAATCTGAAAGTCATGGTTCGCGGCGTAAAGAGCTATTGCATCAGCTTGGTTGTCAAGGGAATACTGCTGATGATCAGTTGACATCCGTAAATATTGAGCCGCAGGCACTAGGCTGTTCTGCATAAACCCTCCTCCTAGTGCTTATCGGCAACAATCGGGACGGCTTTAGCCCACATTGGATACAGGGCTAGATGTTCCCAAGTTCACAACGGACTTCGTACTGTACGCACCCGGCCCCGATTCGAAAGCGCTCAGAACCGTATCGTGCCCGCGCAACCCTGCCGGAATCAGAATCGGCTTGCTACTGAATCACCCTCGCCCTCATTTTCCGACAGAAGCCGATGGCCGCAACTCGGTTGAAGATTGGGCGAATTTCCAGAGCCGTGGCTGTGGCTTTAATGGATCCACAAGGAATTCCCGTGCGCGCAATTGAGAAAATGTCTGGCGCTGCTCCAACCTTTGAAGGCAGTTGCGTGGCATGGACGAAATCACGCGAATTGCAGCGTTATTCATGCAACAAAGTGCCGAATTTCGTGGCTGATTTTGCGCAGTTGGCGCAATCAAGACTCCACGTTCAAGCACATTGCTTCAACGAAGCAATCTCATCGGTTGGGTTTCCCATCGACAATAAATCAGGGGAGTTTCACCGATGCTGTAGTGCCGTAGTCCTTCTTCACGACATTGAAACTCGGCAGAGATCATCTCTGGTAAGACCAAAATACTTGTGCGCAAGACGCCACGACGCTACAGTCGTCTGGGAGGGCCCGGAGCGCTCAACTTTTCGGGGAAGCGAACTCCTCCACTCGGTTTCGGCCCTTTTGCTTGGCGCGATAGAGCGCACAATCTGCCTGTTGCAAGAGCGATTCCGCCGTGCAGGGGCTCGTCAAATCTGTGGCAGTGACTCCCATGCTGACGGTGACTGCAATCTTTGCGAATGTAGTTATGACGGCGCTCTTTGAGACGATGCCACGAATTTCATCTGCGCGCCGGCGGCCCACGGCTAGGTCGCAGTTAGGTAATATCAGCAGAAACTCCTCTCCTCCGTAACGGCCCACCAGGTCGTAGGCCCGCAAGTCCGTCCTCAGCCGCTCAGCAACATCTTTCAAGACCATGTCGCCAGCCGCGTGCCCGAGTGAATCGTTGACAGTTTTGAAGTGGTCCAGGTCCGCAAGGATTACCGTTACCGACTTTTGTTCACGCTCACTCCGTGCGATCTCGCGTCTCAGGGAGGCCAGGATTTCTTCGCGATTGAACAACTTCGTTAAAAAGTCGTGGGTAGCAGCGAACCGCAAAGATTGCTGAAGCTCAAGGATTCTCTTCCCGACCAAAATTCTAGCCCGAAGTTCGGAGGCATCCACCGGCTTGCCCAGATAGTCATCTGCTCCTGCTGCCATGGCCGTGAGCAGATGCGATTTCCGGTCTTTCGCGGTCAGCATTACCGTGTAGATATAAGTGCCGCCGCCCCCGAGGGTCCGGATTCTTCTACACAGTTCAATGCCGTCGACCTCCGGAAGCATCCAATCTAAAAGCACAAGATTCGGAGGATCTTCGCCCTCTAACATCCGCCAGGCCTCTGCGCCATCCTTGGCAGCAGTGAAGTTCAAGTTCCATTTCTGAAGGTGTCCGGCAATTTGATGGCGTTCGACGGCCGAGTCCTCGACCAACATTATTCTCATCCGGTGTCCTAGCGGAGAAATGGCGTTAGATGATAAGGCTAGCCCGGCAGCGAGCCGAAAGGATGATATGTAATATTCTTCGGATTACTGTCGTGCATACGATGTTCCCATTTCGGCACATTGCCATTTTGGGAAATTCGCAAAACTAGTCAGAAGGAGAGGGACGCTGTTTTGCACGAGAAGCTCTCAATGCGCTAGTTTTGTCCCGGTACAATGGCTTTAACGAAGCTACGCGAATTCCTCAACACCGCAGACGCGACCTCGGGAGCGAAGTATTTCATCTGCGATAGTCAAGGCTAGCTCTTCATCTAACGCAAATAATAAAAATCGATGTTGCAACTCGTCTTCGGGACAATGTGCGCGCCAGCGGATCAGGAAGAGCTTCTCGTGTGTTTCCATAATATTGGCGAATGGTTTTGGGAATATTCAGCCGCACTGAAAGAGTCTTCAACTCCTTCGCGTGTTTTCTAGGCTTTGGAGCCCATCACCGTTGCCAAACCGCAGCAACGGCACGTTCCACCAGAGCCGGGGCCCCGCCGAGAGCTCTGGTCGATTCTGTAGCTCCGTTCGAGTGATCCCCAGGGGGCCTTACTGGAGCGAATTGACCCCAATCGTTGAGCCTCTCGCTGTTTCATGGTTACAAATCTTTATGGATCATTTCCAGAGGTCTAGCCGCCAACTGCGGAGGCCTGCGACTTCACGTTTTTGTTCGCAATCACCTGCTCGATGGTCCAAATGAGATTCGCAGAACCGCCTTGCAGATTATGATCGGATTTTTCAAAGAACGCAGATGCTCCGCTCTCCTTGAGTCTTTCAGCGTTACTCTTGGAGAGACCCGTAAGTACAATAACGGGTATGTCTCTTGTGCTATCGTCAGATTTGAGGGCGCGCAGGACATCCAAGCCAGTGAGTTTTGGCAGGAGCATGTCCAAAAGGATGAGATCGGGATGATGTTGCTGCGCTGTGCGCAATCCATGCTCACCATCGGCCGCAGTGAATACCCGATATCCCGATCTATTCAAGTTCTTTTCTAGAATGGTTCTTACTAGCCGGCCGTCTTCTATTAACAGGATTGTTCTCATTGCGCAACAGCTCCTCAGAATCAAATATGTAATCGGTTGATGTTCATCTGCGGCTTGGGTACAGCGATTGCTGGGTTCGGCTTGCGCAGCTCGGCGGCAGGATCCGGCGTCGGTCGTCCTAGTAGATATCCTTGGACTTCGTTACCCCCTAACTTTCGGATTAGGGCTAACTGTTCATGCGTCTCAATCCCTTCCACGATGACTTGCATGCCCAGATTTTTTGCCAAGGCCACGAGCGATTGGATCATAGCTCTGGTTTCGACTCTGGATTCCAGTTCGTTTACAAATGTGCGGTCGATCTTCAGAGCGTTGAAGGGCAGCCTGGGCAGGTAGCTGAAGCAGGAGTATCCGGTTCCGAAGTCATCTATGGCTATGCCGATGCCGAGCTCACGAAGAATTTTCATTGTTTCTGCCGCACGTTCCGGCCCGGAAAGCATTACGGATTCCGTAAGTTCGATTTGAAGCAGTTGCGGCGCTAGTCGGGTACGCTTTAATATCGCGCTCACTTCTTGCGCGAAGCTTTTGCGCACGAATTGAAGGCTCGAAACATTGACAGCAACCTGGACAGGCTTTGGGGAGATTGCCTGCCAACTCACCGCTTCGGCGCAAGCACGTTCCAAAATGTGCTCCCCCAAAGGGATGATCAATCCCGTCTCTTCGGCGATTGGGATGAACTTGGCAGGAGAAATAGTTCCTAAAGTCGGGTGTGTCCATCTGGCCAAAGCTTCAAATCGGACCAATCTGCCGGTCACAATGTCAAATTCGGGCTGATAGTGCACACCGATTTCACCTCGAGCGATGGCGCCCCGCAACTGATTTTCCAGGCTGAGGCGCTCGCGGACTTGGGAACCGAGTTCTGCGGTGTAATACATCATTTGATTCTTGCCATTTCGCTTCGCTGTGTACATCGCGCTATCGGCTTGTTGTAAAAGATCAACCGGCTCGGCGGCGTCTCCAGGAAAAAGACTGATTCCTATGCTGGCGCTGATCGTGATCTCGTTGGCTTCAATTAAGAATGGTTTCGCTAGCACATCGAGAAGACTTTTCGCCACGCGCGCCGCATCATCCCTGCTTGCGAGCTTGGTAAGTACAACCGTAAACTCGTCTCCTCCCAGTCGTGCCAGCGTATCGGAATAGCGAATTCGCTCTTGTAGGCGTTCCGCCACCAGGCTAAGCAAAGTGTCTCCCACTGTATGGCCCAAACTGTCGTTCACCAACTTGAACCCGTCGAGGTCGATGTAAAGCACCGCAACAACGTTCTGCTCGCGTTTTGCAATGGCCAACGTTTGTGCAAGGCGATCAGAGAGCAGTCTGCGGTTTGGCAGCCCGGTGAGCTCATCAGTTAGAGTTTGGCGCTCTAGCTTATGTTCGGCGTTTTGCTTTGCAATATCGCGGTATTGCAGCTCAGCCATCACCCTGTTAAATTCAACTGCAATCGGCGCAATTCCGTCATTCTCGGTGACCGTCAGATGCCGCGAGAAGTCCTTGTTAAGATTGATCTCGTGCATGGCAGCTGAAAGCTCCTGAATTGTTCTCGCTGTTTGATTTGCTTGCGATGACATGCGGGCTTCGCTTTGAACATGCTTACGCAGCATTACCGATTCAACGCCGCCTGAAATCGTCGTTATTGCGAAAAGCAGCCATTCAGCCCAAGAAACAATCTCGTGTGCCCGATACAAAAATAGGCCGAGCAGGCACATGCTCGAGAGCATCAATGGACCTGCCGTGACGATTGCTAAGTGCTCAAGCCTTAATTCCGAGCTTGACTGCTGCAGGCCGACCTTTGGCTCCGGACTTTGTTGTTCATTACGCACTTCGTTGAGGGTCAGACATCGAGAATGTACCAGTGCTTAAACTCTAATTACCGCCGGAAGTTCTCGATATGATTACCTTCGGTGCCGACCGCGTTCCATTTTGGGACGCGTTCCAGTCGCGGATTGTCTGGCAGGAGTATACCTTTCAGTGGAGTTAGTTTATTGCGAATACCACGCGGTTACGGCCGGCACGTTTAGCTTCGTAAAGAGCCTTGTCAGCTTGTGAAAGCAATTGTTCGAATGACACCGGTTCTCTTCCCGTTGTCCTAGAAATTCCGAAGCTCGCCGTACAATGAAATTCGGCGCCGGAAGTTGATATGAAACGCGTGTTTTTTAAGTAGCTGCGAATACGCTCAACTGGAACCAACACGTTACTGCGGTCGTCTGTATGCGTAATTATGATGACGAATTCTTCTCCTCCCAGCCGCCCGCAGATGTTGGACTGGCGCGTATTTGATCTCAGAAGTTCGGCAAAGTTCTTCAGAACGAAGTCGCCCATTTCATGGCCGTGGGTGTCATTGACCCTTTTGAAGCGATCGAGATCCGCCATTACCCCCCAGAGCGGAAACCCGTGCCTTGCGGCGGCACTTAGCTGACCTTTCACCCAGCTTTCTAGGGCCCTGCGGTTTGGAAGTCCCGTCAAGGAATCGGTCAATGCGATCTCTTCCAGCTGCCGGTTCTTTTCGATCAGCTGACGGTGGAGGTCTGCTATGCGCAACCCAACGCGCACACGAGCCTGCAGCTCCCCCGGATGGAAGGGCTTGGTAAGATAATCATCCGCGCCGGCAGATAACCCTTGTATGACATGCACTTTGTCTGTATTGCCGGTAAGAAGAATAATGTAAGGATATTGTACCCGGGCATCTTGCCGCACTCTTTGACAAAGTTCCAGGCCGCTGATGTCTGGCATCGTCCAATCGGTAATCAACACGGCCGGCTTGCTCTGAGCGAGAAGGTCGATCGCTTGACGACCGTTTTTTGCGAACAACAATGAAATCTTTTCCCCGACGAGGGACTGCTCAATGAGCTTACGGTACATTGCAGAATCGTCGGCCGCAAGAATTGATGTTTGTGAGGGATCACTCATTTAATCGCTCTCGAGTCGTTCTTCCCTATTCTGACTTCTACGATTGCTTGGCATCCATTTCCGATTCGCTGAAGCGCCAGGTCATGCCCCAGGCGTAAAAGGCAACAACAATTAACACTTCCAAAGGCATACCAAATACCAGGTAAAGAACGGGCATGAACATAACGGATTTTTGCAGCACTAGTGCGTGCAGCATCAGCTGAAAGGGGAGGAAGATGGCAAGATACACCATTGTGAGCAACGTGAGAGCGCACTTTTTGAAAAAAGAAAATGGGAAAATATAGTAAGTAAAGAAAAAAAGCAACGGTACCGTTGCAATGAGTACAGTACCCGAGGTCAGCAGACCGTCCAGATAGTCTCCAGGAGAGTATGGAAATTGCGCTGGGAATGCAACGAAATAAGCCAGTGCACTCGCTTGTACAAATAGGACGCATCGTACCAAGTACGTTATTGGTATGAGCTTCGGTGACAAACTGAAGGTAAGTGCGAAGATCCCCAGAACCGCAATAAAGGTTGCCGCCCAGATGCCGGAGCTCGGCATCACCGGGTCAAAGCCATAATATGGAAGCGGCACTGCAAGGCCAACGGCAAAGGAATGAAGGCGGGTCCTGAGTTCGCATTGTAACGGTAAAACCCGCAATCCGAGGGCAAATAACCTTCTCCAAAGGCTGCCGATACTGGGCAGAGCCACCACCCAAGCGCTCAAAGTTGCCCCTGTTAACGTTACCGAGCTCAGCATTTCGGAAGGGCCAAATTGGAACCGTGCAAGCGCCCGATGCATCGGGATAATTCCCCCGCGGTTTCCTCGAAATCGGGTGCCTTCGAAAGCGGCAAGCTGAGGTCGTCGTCGAAACAGTGGCATTCAAAACTCCCGAAACAAGCCCAGAGTAGTCCCTGCCCGGGTGTAGTAAGGATTCCCGTAGTAATCGGCTACACCATTTACCCCCCAGTTGCTTCCTATCCATTGCCGCCAGGTGATGGTGACAGTGCGGCTTCGGAAAGAACTGAGCAGATCCGTGGGCCCGATCAACTGGTACGCCTCTTGGCCGTAACCAACCCGTCCGGTAATATAGTGCTGCTTGTTCCTGCCTTGCGTCAGAGCCACAAAAGCGGAAGGTGAAAATACACCTCCAGGGTTGCTTACGTTAAATCGCACTCCGTCTTCCAGTATCCAAGGCCGCTTAAAGTAATAGATGGTTCCGAGCGAGAAGTTTCGATCGCGATGAGGATCCTTTGCGGCATAATATCCGAAGCCTATAGTCGTTATGAGTTGCTTCCGCTCGAGCCATTTTTGGTTTACGAAAGCATCACCTCTGAAACGGGGAAAGAAAAAGGCTCCAGCGCTGGACCCGAGCGTGAGCGAGGCATAAGTATTGGCAGTGAAGTTGTGAGTGTCTCCCAGAGCAAAATATGTCCCAGCATCCCCGAATTCATGCTGTCCGCTAACTTCCCCGTTCAAGATGTCCTTGCCCGTGCCCAACACTCCTCGTACATACCCGCCGGACCAGCTTCCAAAGCCGTTCGTCAGAGCCCGATATTCGCCTCCGGTTTCCAGACAATTAGTGGCCATTTTTTCAAAAGGGCTCGAGGCGGTATTCGGGATTGAGATAGGCTCGGAAAGGGCTGTGGTGGCAGCAGGTGTGTCTTGGGCCATAACACGCGGAGCCCAGCAGCAAGGGCTGATGGCCATGACTACGAATACGAGGGCTCGCGCTGGTATATTCATTGCGGGACTTCCCGACTTTCAAAAGTCAATGTGGCACCAGATTGTGCAGTGATAATCCAGTCATCGAGATTTTCGTTGATCTTCGCATCTCCCGTCAGCACCCGTGGTTTCTCATAACGTTTCGCAGGCAGCTGCCATGCTAAATGCGCCAAATTATGTGGATGACGCGCTTCGACAGTCAACAGTCCCTTTCGCTCCGTTGTACGCCATCTCACTTGATTGCGATTTTCCAGGAATCTCGCTAGTTGGGTCATGGTGTACCAGCGAAAGGCGTGCTCGTCGGACTCGCTCTGTGTCAGTTTTAGCCATTCGTCGACCACATGGTGGTAGGGCAGCATACCTGGGGGGTGGAAATAAATTAATCGGGCAACATGGTGGTTGGCCACAAAATATGTCACCGACTTGAGCCATTGCTCAACTTCGACAGCAGGGTGGTCTTCGCTCATTAACTCCTCAAAACCTGCCGCACGATCCAGGTGAAGAATCGGAAATGCCCACATGCTATTCCGTTTGTAGCTGCCACGCTGGTACTCTTGCGTAGGGCCCATACCAGAGTCCCCGGTAAAGTAGTAGGCAATAAACCTATGCTCTTGCAACCAACTTGTTACCCATTCCGGCTGATTCCCGTCAGGGGCGGAATATTCCACGACTCTCGTTCCGCTGATCCTTTCAAGTGCGTCCCTATTTAGCGTCAAATATCGTTCCATCACTTTGGGATCATCGGTATCCACGTGCGCCGCGAAATAATTGTGAATCCAACCCCCGTGACTTCCTATCGCATATCCTCGCCTCAGATAACCTCGCAAGAGAGATTGGCCAAGCATATTGTGGTCGACATCGAACCCACGATTGTCGCCTGAGACCATCATGTCTGGCCCTGCAGTCACATGTACAGAGTAGGGCCCCTGCTTAAGCAGCCCCCACGACTCCATCTCCTGCATGGGTTTGATAGATGCATTCGAATCTACGTGCCAGTTGAGCACGATGCCTCCGATACCGTCTGGTACGCTTAGCAGGTGGGGTAGACCTATTGTATGGATTGCAAAATATTTCAAGAACCCGTGTAGCATCAGGCCGTCCGTATTGGCCGCTAGATAGGCCAAAGGTATGTTCACAAACAACACCGAACCACGTTTGTACGAACGCTCCCCCGCTACCACCCCCGCACTTGAATGCAGGAGTACCCGACCGTCAAAGCCTCCGGCGGTAACAAAGCTTGGATACTCTAGATCGCCATACTTGTATCGTCGCAACAACACAGTACCTTGTGTATTCTCGCTTGAGACATGACCAGTTTCTTCAACGACGTTGTGAAATGGATAATATTTCCCAGGCGGCACATCAAGCTCAAGAAGCGTTCTTTCTGACCCGCTGATAGAGCTCCAGGTTATAGTTTTGTTGCTTAGGGTGTCATACAATCCGTACGACACCCCTGCCAGCTCGGAGAAACGAGACTCGCGTGGAGCATAGGTTCTATTTGGATAAAGCATGCCAGCATCGTATGCCAAGAGGAGTTTCCCGCCTTCTTTGACGTAACGCAGCAAAGACAGCACAACGATGTCGCTCGCCCGACGATGAATGGTATCCGGGAGTATTACTCCTGCCCCTACGGAGCGGTTGAGCACCGGCCGCACGAATTCGGAATCGTGAATAGGGACCACATGAAGTCCTTCCTCAGCGCCTGCATCCAACCACATCCGGGCGTAAGGATCGGAGTAGCTCGTGTCGTCCGGTAATAAGAGGAGAAGCTGATCACTGCTCATATCCGTTCTGGTGCGAGCAAGCCATCCTCCGGTACCCAGTACAATGATTACCGCCAGTGCGAACATGACAGAACGCGTTCGTGTCATGCTCGGCCCCACACTGATCCGGATTGGCGCGCCCACAGGGTTCCAAAGATAACCACTCCCTCCTGAACCTGGATCTCAGGAGAACTCACCGTAGTCGGCTTTTGTAAGTCCCCGCAAACTGTCCCATGGTAGAGGACCATGCTGCGTTCGGCGATTATCGGTCCAAGAAGAGTGCACCGCGATCCGACAATCATCCGCTCCGAACAAATCACCCCACCTTCGACCACAGCTTCGTTTTCTATCACCAGGTCCTTATTGCTCTTGATACTCCCAACCACCTTGGCACCAGAACGAAGATGTAACTTGCCGCGGGCGACGATGCTTCCGTAAACCACTTCGCCAGCCTCGATGATGACATCACCGTGATGGAGAACACGGCGGAGTGGGACGGAAACACCTGGCTCCCTAGGCACGCGATTCGCAGGATTGTTGCCGGATCCCTGCCCGATGTTTATGCGGGGCGCATTAAGTCGAAAAAAACGGCAGCCCTGACTAATGGTTAGGTAGCCAGCAGCGGACACCCGTCCGTACAACTGGCATTCTTCGTCTGCAACTAACTCGAATGCCGCGTGTGCCCACCGCAGTACGCTGCTTCTCTTTCCCAATCTAATGCCGCTCATGCCCAATACGGCACGATATTGATTGCAGTCGCCACCTCGAAACTGTCCGTGAACGTACAGTTCTTTTGCAAACTTGATTTGCCCCGGACAGGTCACATCGTTCGAGAAAGCGATGACATTCGGGCACAGGAAAAGGTCGTTTTGCTTTTGCATTCGTGGTAATTCATCCACCGTGCGCATAATGATGTATTGGCTGCCATCAGGGAGAACCCCGCGACACACATCGCCGGAGGTGCGCGATCGATTTACCAGAGGTTCTAACTCTTTAATCAGGGTCGCAAAACTAGACGCAAAGTATCGTATGTCGCCCGCGTGCTGCTGAATGACTTTTAGCGGTTCAGCATCCTGCTTTTGCCTTAATTCGCAAATTGCGGGCAATAGCGGGAGGCCTACTAAGGTTCCCGAAAGCAGCAGCAATAAAACTACGAAAAGGTACGCCATCAAGAAGCAGTCCTGAAACGTTCGGTCTTGTCCCAATGGAACTCAGCCCGAACGAAATATCCATATGTCTGAGATATAGCGGCTTTCGAGACCGCACAAACACTAACTACAAAGCCCAACGCCAACGCGGGAAGAATGGCGAGGCGTTTGCGGTTGCCGTCAAGACGCACTGCTGCTGCTATTTCGAAGAATGCCGCAAAATTTCCTACAGCCGCATACGTAGTTACGCCTAGAACAGCGATGAGTCCATGCAACAGCGCCGTTCCCTTGTAAAAGAGGGCCAGAGCCAACGTCCATCCCAGAATCGTCATCGGTGCCATGGCATACACACCCAATAGCAGAGCCCCATCGAGCCGCTCTCGCAGCGTCGCATGGTGATCGCCAAAAAGTAAACGACCGCCGTATGTAACCAATGCTTGATTGTGGCCCCTTGCCCAACGCATGATCTGTTTGATTCGGACTGGCCATACCTCCGGGACCTCTTCGTAACACTCAGACCGGTTCTGGTATGCGGTTTTCCAGCCATGCAGCAATAGTCTGTAGGTCAGATCCGTATCCTCTGTCAAAGTGTTATCGTTCCAACCACCAATTTCATGCAGAGCGCTACGGCGCACTCCCGCTACTGTTCCTCCATGCTGCGGCACCAGCCGGAGGTTCATTCGCGCTTGCTGGTCGACCTGATAGCCGCCTGATCTCTCGAGATCGAGAAGGCGAGTCAATATGTTAGTGCCACAATTCAGAGGCACAACTCGGCCCATAACTCCGCCGACCTCGGGATCAAAGAAAGGGGCCACCAGCTGCTTGATCAGTCCTGCTCCAGGAATGTAGTCGGCATCGAAAATTAGAATCACCTCGGTATCGACCAGTTCCATGGCATCCTTCAATGCTGCGGCTTTCCCGGGCTTGCCGCCGGTCCGATGGAAGGCTCGTATACGGGCGGGAAAATCGTGGACGAACCTGTCGATGATTTCACGCGTATGGTCTTGCGATCGATCATTAACGGGGATCACCAACAGTTTTTCTGCCGGATAGTTAACCTTCATCAGTGCGGAAAGAATGCTGGCTATGACCTTTTCTTCGTTGTGGGCAGCGACAAGAATTGTGACCACGGGCCAATCAGCTGTGTCGGTGTCAATGTAAGGATGGCGCTGAAAGCCGAAGAGCCGGTTCAATGTGAAACAATAGTGCCGTAGCGTGTAAACGCAAATAACAAACACGATAATGTAGAGTGCGTAGATCATTCTCTGGTGATTTCCGCATTCAGCGAAATTATCCCTTTCCGGTAGCAGCACCCGCCACTTTTGCGCCTTCCAATAAATCAGTTTTCCGCCTCCGTGGATGCGGGCGAGGTGGCAACTTGAATTCCTGGCTCGCGTCAAGAAGGGGAGTTTGTCCCTGAAACCAGCGGGCGACGGCTTCTACGATCCGCTGCGATGCTTTCCCATCGCCATAGGGGTTTTCTCCTTCCGACATGTCGAGGTAGGCGTCGCCATTGGTTAACAAGCTGGAAGTTTCGCTGACGATGCTCTCGCGGGACACACCGATTATTTTGGCCATACCAAACTGCGACGCTTCCGGTCGTTCAGTCACTCGGCGAAGTACCAACACCGGCTTTCGGAACGTAGGCGCCTCTTCTTGAATACCGCCCGAATCCGTCAACACAAGGAAGCATCTCCTCAGGAGACCGACAAATGTGATGTAGTCCAGTGGTTCAGTAAGGTGAATACGTTCATTGTTGGCGAGAAGCGTGGTCACCGTGTTACGCACATTGGGGTTCATGTGAACTGGATAAACAATACGAACATCTTTGTGCTTGGCAACCAAATCCTTCAGAGCAAGGCACATGTTTTCCTGGTCAGTGCCCCATGATTCCCGACGATGGGAAGTCACAAGAAGTAAACGACAACCGTCAAGCGGAATTTTGGATAGTGGCGTGTTCTCCCAAAGCACTTGTTCATGGCTGAGTGCTCGGAGAGTGTCAACGACAGTATTCCCGGTAACCACGATTTGCTCAGGGAGAATCCCTTCGGCAAGCAGCTTGTCTCGTGACAATGCAGTTGGAGCGAAGTGAATGCGAGATAGGACAGATACCAACCTGCGGTTGGCTTCTTCGGGAAAGGGATTGTATAGATCGTGACTTCGCAAACCCGCTTCAATATGGCCAACCGGGATTTTGCAGTAGTAAGCTGCAAGGGCCGATGCGAATGCGGTCGTGGTATCCCCCTGTACGAGTACTACGTTCGGTTCAAATCGCCGGCAAGCATTCTCGACGGTGTCGAGTACACGCCCCGTCAAGGAATTGAGCGTCTGGTTCGGGCGCATCACGTCGAGGTCGAAGTCAGGCCTGATTTTAAAGAGCTGCAGTGCGTGATCGAGCATCGTGCGATGTTGCCCGCTGTGAACAACGGCTATCTCGAATTCGTCCGAACGGCGTCTTAATTCATGAATGACAAGAGCAAGCTTGATCGCTTCTGGGCGGGTACCGAGAACGGCGACAACGCGACACTTCATGACTCCTCCGGGTGGAACTATCGCCAGCGTTACAGAAGCGCCAGCAGCGGTCATCGGCGATCCCGAATCTGCCGTTCACGCCTAATCCATCCGAATATATTGAAGAGTTACGCGCGAGAGAAACTTACCAACGTCACTTTTTGTGCTCTTTGTCCTGTTTTCGTAACACTCGTGACTGGACGCGGGGCCTCGCCCGCGGCCCCACCGTCGCCTGGAGAGCATGACGGCCCTACCTCTGGAGGCGGCGCAAGACGGGTCTGCGAACAGCTCTTACTTACATCGTGTGATTATGCTCGACCTGGAAAGAGTTCCTATGACGCGACACCGCACGCTACTTGGTAGCGTGTTTGTTCCGATTTCGTAACAAGGCATGGCCCACTCAATTGTTCATGGCCGTTTGGGATATTGTAGTGGCCTATGGCGTTCCGATTTCCGCTTTTCCAATCCCGAAAGCCATTAGTAGTGGATTTCAACTGCTTTGAATTTTGCCCAGGTAGCGGGCCAGAGTCCGATGACCATACATGTCCACTGTTGATTTATGAGACCCACACTACTCGTTCGGCACATCATGCTTGCGAAGGTCGTAACCCAGAATGGGGAGAAATCATCGCTGTTCAGCCGGTTCACAAGTGATAAAGCCTGCGTATACTTTGGGCGAACGGTGGGCGATTCTGTTATCTCGAAGGACTGACCGGCTGGTCCGAAGGCACTCTCGTTCCATTGCTCAAGCGCCGTCGGTAAGATTGGTCCCTATCTCCTAGAACGGATGCCTGTGCAAGCAAAAGCTGTCCCTTCCAGATAAATCCCCATTCGCCGAGCTTACGATAAATTGTTGTTTTCCCAATCTTGAGCGCTTTGGCTGCTTTCAGAACGTCGCCGTGACAAATTATCAGCGCCTGGAGCACCTCACGACGTTCGACTTCTTCCATGGGCACAATTCTATTGCTCTCACCGGGCAAATGCCATTGGACCATTAAGTCTGCGATATTTTCCACTTGTCGTGGAGTCAACTTTCGAAACCACTCGGGCAAATCTCGCATTTTGTCGTACAGAAAGGCTGACGCAGCAATTCTCGCCCCCAGCAACTGACCACTCATGCTGCGAACTCCAGAGATGAATCGTGGGTGTGTAGGGGCCGCCACGTCCGCTTGGGGCGCGATCTCGGAATGGCCGTTCGAGGAACCGATAACAGTTGCGTGCACTGGAGGCCCCTTTCGTACGAGTGTACCTGTTGACTCTCACGACATGGGGTTCCGGTCTCTCGAGAGTTGCAGTGAACAAAAGCAAAGCTTGCCGCAGCTTGTAACATAAATACTCCAATTATGAACAACGGATCGGTCAAGCTTGCCTCCTTTCCCCGAGCAGGCGTCGGGCATCCTCTAAGTGAACCCATCACAGCCGCATCTGTATCACAACTCGCTCATTGGCGTGACGGACGACCGTTATTTGTTACGAAAACGGAACACCAGTCGTGTCCACGCCGAGTTTCATCCTGATTTGCACCGGAACCGGACGTAGGAAGAGGACAAACAGATAGCTCTCGAAATCCCGACTACCGGCGGAATGGCGTTCAACGTTTTCTACTATCACGATTGCTTGAAAGCGGCATTAAGCCTACAGGAGTTTCGCGAAACTGAACCGTATTTGTCATTCACATTGCAAGAGCATCACAGCTGCCAATGGCAGGCTTCGAAGGCGGTCGTGAATTGAGTGCGAGAACAGAGCTGGTTGCCTCCAATAACCTTCTATCGGTGGCGCAGATCCGGCTCAGCTATGTCCGGCTTTGAAGTATTATGCTCGTCGGCTTTCATCAAATCTTCGCGAAGTTGATTATCGAGCCACGAGTCCAAGTCGCCCTGATATTCCGAGCGCGTGCACTTGAAGCTCAATCCTGTCTTGCCATGCTTGTCGTCCCAGATGACAACCCCGATCGCGCGAATGAGCGAATCAATTCCTGGTAATTGAAAAAACATTTGTATTTCATCGCCCGCAGTGAAGACGACTGGCGTCGTGAGCGCAATCCCGCCACTGCTGAGGTTGATACATCTGCATCTGAAGTCCACTTCCGACTTTAACGGAATTGTGAGTACGGAAAATGTCGCTGCACAGCGAAAATAGCGCCTTCGTTCTCGCGCCATCAGATCATACGCAGCACGAAGCGCCCGTCGGATCTGATTTTCTTCGATGGGACGCTCAAACAGAAGATTGGCGCCGCTTTGGAGAGCCGCTTGACGTTGCCTGACATCCGATACTAGGGCAAAAATAACCGCTGTTTTGCTCGAAGGACTCTGCCTGAGCGTAGCGAGAATGCTGTTTGCATTTGGAACTCTGTCGAAATCAAGCAGGACAGCTTCATACTTAGCCCTGTGTAATTCGTCGGGGATGCCTGTTATTCCACTGCTGGGGTGTGCTTCGATGCCGAGCTCGAGCGATAGCTTTGCAAAACTGCCTGCCAGCGAATCATCAGGAGTCACAAGAAGCGCGCGCAGCGTCCCCACGGATAAAAACCTCCTCACCACACGAGACTATTCCCCGACTTTAACGCATTAGGACGAAGTAGCCATTCTCTTCCATGATCTGTTCCGTTTTCGTAACACACGAAAGTGTTCTAGCGACTTAGTAAATGTTTCGTGAACAACTACGGAATGAACTCACCCACCAGACTCGCCGCTTGGCTGCTGCGCTGTCGTTGATTGCTGATCCCACCAACTCACTGCCGCCAGAGAAGGCTGGCGCTGTTTTTCTGTTCTGTTTTCGTAACAAAACACGAATGGTAAATAGACCCCCGGCTTTGTCGTGAGAGATTGACTTCAAATGAAGAGATGAAGCATCCGGCGGCGGATTCATCCCCTCGAATAATCCGCCCCGGTATGCTTCTGTCGATTGGTCCAGGTTTAGAGTTCTCCCGGAACAGCCACGCTGGATGCGGGTGGTTCTGTGTTCGATTGGCCGGGGCGAACTAGACCCGTTCCCAAGGAGTGCGCGGGTTGAGCTGAGGTGTGTCGCCAAGCTTCGCGTTGTGGAAAACGTCACTTCTTCTGATACTTTTCCTCACGTCCGAATTGCGTGGATGCAACAGTTTCCTCGCTTCGAGGGTGGTAACCAGAACGTAAAGCATCCCCAGAACATTTCATTGGCATATCTCTTGGAATTCGTAGAGAATGTAGAACAATCGAGGGGGCACGGAAGGGCATTTTTCCTTCCGGACATAGTCGTGTAGCTGTTTGCGGGCCTGACCTTGATTAGAGGTCGACCATGGGCCGGGTTCGTTCGCGATCAAGTTTCGCGCCAAATAGGAAATGCACCCCTGGCGAACGCCTACACGCGGTGCGCCTGGTACAGGGCATGAGCCTCCGGGATGTGCAGCAGGCTAGCTTAAGATTGGCAAAGCAGCTTCGCAATGAAGAGTTCTCGCTGCCAGCGAGTCGATTGCACCAGATCGAAGCCAAGAACATGGTCCCCAGCATTCATCGTCTTTATACGTTGGCAGAAATATATGGGTACGATATAGCCGAATTCCTAGATTGGTACGGCATTCCCCAAAGAGCAGTGTCAACTCAGCAGCTACACCCCACCTCGGCGGCAGAGACCGCAAGGCTCGTTTAACCGCTCTAATGTGGCAAGACCTTAACCTGGGAAGTCGCTCATTATCTGTTCTGTTTCCGTGACAAAGGGCGATTTCGAGAGAACTCGTTCCATAGCTATAGCTATGTTTGGCCGAAACTGTGGGCGACTACAACCCGACGTTCACCTCTTGGGTTGGAAGGATTCGGCAGCGCTTCTCCCGGTATTACCTAGCCTCGGAATATCCTAGAGTTCCGTTTCGTGAAACCTCCCAAAACGGGACTTATGGGATTTCGGTAGTAACCAAGGAAAACTCGCCTTCGTCACCTTTCATTAACCGCGGTGCTAGCATTGCTCGAAATTAAGCGGTTGGTAGCCGGGGGAAGCCGCCCATGAGCAAACAAAAAGGGTTTTCCTTGCTTGAGCTGTTAATCGTGATTGGCATTCTTCTTATTGTGGCGGCCATCGCAATTCCAAAGCTATTGAGCAGCAAGAATGCAGCAAACGAATCTGCCGCCGTAGGATCTGTCCGGACAATTGTGACCGCAAACGCTGAATATTCAGCCGCCTATCCGACCTCCGGATTTCCGGCAAATTTGTCAAATCTGGGTCCGAATGGAAGTCGCTGCAGCAGCGGGCCCACGAGCGCGCGGGCGTGCATAATCGACGCAGTTCTCGCAAGTGGCACAAAAGGCGGATACTCGATAACTGACACTGGGTCGGCGTCCGCAAGTGGCGCCCTCACGCAATTTGTGGTTTCAGCTACTCCGGTTAAAGTGGGTGTAACTGGCACGAAAGGATTCTGCGCTTTGCAGGATGGTGTCGTGCGGTGGGTCATGCCCGCAAATGGTGCTGTATCTAAGGCAACGTGTGCCGGTCTGTCCCCGCTGAAGTGAGCGGGATAGCTGAATCGCCCGGAAGTGGGAACTCGACCGTAGCTAGAGTGTCACTCCCCTGGCCCCGCATAACGAGGCACCGGATGCATGCATTTGAATAGCAGGGAGAAACCGGTAAATAGCCACTCCAACATTTCCCGGTACACGAGCGGTTCGCGAAACAGACGAAGGGTTTGGAGCACCAACAGAAAATGACCCCAGAAATGGCTTTTGAATGCCTGTTCGTTTCACGCGATGTCACGCTGTACACCACTATCCACAGAGTGCTGCGGAATTTATCCATTGCTGTGGAGCATTGCCTTCGTTGTTCAGATGCGCACCAGGCAATCGCCAAGGGAACGCACGATCTCGTGGTATTTAATTGGGACGGGGATGCATCTTCCGACTTAATGAGAGCCATTTGGAGTTTGCCGAAAAAGAAGAAACCGACGATCATGGTCATTTCCGACGAAGGTGCAATTCCCGGTGCACACGTCATACTGCGCAAGCCAGTGACTCTAGAGTCAAGCACCGACGCCCTAAAGACCGCATATGCACGTATGTTGTTGGATCATCGACTGCACGCCCGTCGCGCGGTAATGGTCGAGGGTACCGCGGAGGATCAGAATGGCTACACGTTCCCGATCACCGTAACGGACCTTTCCGACGGAGGCGTGGGAATCACAAGCAGGATCAGCGTGGTCGTGGGAAGCTCGCTATTGTTAAAAGTGCCTCTGCGCGAAGCACCGATGCCATTGGATCTGCACGTCCGAGTTGTATGGACTCGCCGCTATGGGGCCGCTGGTTGCGAGATTGTGAACATGCCCCCGGTACATCGCAGTATTTTTCAAGATTGGCTCAAGAGCAAAATCCGGGTGAAAAAGCCTCTGATTTCAGTGTGATCGTTAGTGTCGAATGGGAAAGAGCAGACGCCATCCAGGAAAGTGGAGATGGGCGAGAATCTCCTATCTGTGACTTGTAGCTACAAAGAATCGCAGACTTGGCCGAGTTTTGCTTAAGCGGGTAGCAGGTCAAAACTTTCCAGGAACATTCATCTGTCACAGAACAAAATAAAGAAACCCGACAGAGTTCTTTTGATTTTGTTCTTCGCTGGAGGGGCTTAAGGACAAAGTTTCAGGCTTATGGGCTACGCCAAAAAGCACACATCCTCCAGCACTGGCGTAGTTTCTTGCCGAAAGCTCTCTTCGCTCTCTAGGATTGAATCTCCTCAGGATGAATTTTTTGTGTGGCTTACGGCAATAATAACTGCCCCAAAAACTGGCTTTTGTTGAGTTTTTGGAACAGATCCGGCACCCTAGTTGCTGCCTGCCTCTGTGCAGGCTATGGTGGAGATTCGCAACGAACAACGCCCAGTCTGTGCAGGCGAGGTCATGCTGCAAGATCCGTTTCATCACCCGCAATTCTTCGCATTCTGCGCAGAGAGTGACCTTTCGTATGACTGTAGAGCGACGCCAAGGCTCGGTCTCTTAAGTCTTGCATTCCGCGTAAATCGCGAATTTTTTCCTCCATGTTGCCATACCGCCTATTCACAATGGCTCGTATGCCGACAAGGGTGGATTCGTATTCCTTCTCCAGCCGCTCACATTCGGAACAGTTTGACATTGTTGATTAACAGCCCGATGGAGTCGCCATTAGCATTCGGCTGTCTCCTTGTTTTGTTTCAGTAACCGCAAAATCATTGTGCTCCAACTGCGGATTTCGGCCTCTGTTCCGTCTCGGTCGGCAGCACCAACCTGGTCCTTACCCCGAACATGTCATAGTCAGTGAAGAGCCCCCGGCACCAGTAGGTTTTTCTGTCCTCGGCTTGCGTCGCAAAGGTTAACGGAACGAGGTACTTCGCGCCATCCTTCTCCACCCAGCCATATGTCATCACACCCCAAAAGCGGTACAACGGTCCCGAAAGATCAAAAGCTTCCGAAATCCGTAGGATAATCCCCGACTCGTCCGTCCAGACTTCACCGTGACAGTCATAGGATTTCGTCACATCGCCGAAGGGCCACCTGGACCACCAGAAACGGCACACCTGGTCCTCGGCATTTGCGGCATACTGAAACACGTGGACAGTTCTACCGCCCATGATGGCGTCCGGCGCTTGGTGGATTTCGAGGTTAAGCTCAGTCCCGACCATCCCGGGAAGACGAATCCACAGGTCGCCGGTGCCTATGGAAGGATTCAGCCAGAACCGCGGCAATGGGCTCTCGTCGTAGAACCACTTTCCATCGCTCAGGCGACGCCATCGCTGCCATCCATCCGAGATGAGCGTCTCATATGCCTCCGTAAGATCCGGCTCGCGGTTGTCATGGCCCCAAGAGAGGGTTTCAATCGCAGTGAAATTGCGCATTGCATCAGCAAGATGCTGCGCCGTGTGCCGCAATTTAATCACCTGGGACGTCTCCGGGACGCGCTGGGAAAGCTCCCCGCGCGGCTGGACGAAGGGCGGGTAGAGGTCTGCGGCGATCGGAGAAACGAAAACGGTTTTCGGAAAAAGGGTGATCTGCAAGTACGGCTGCGCGCGCTTAACAAAGTCGGAAAGGTCCTTGACAGGCACCGCGAACGCGACGTCGTCCCTACTCTCACTGATGCTGCTTAGTATCCCTACAATCTTCTTCGTCTTGCTGTTGACCACAATTCCGCCGCTAGCGCCCCCGCTCACCTGAGCTCCCTGGTAGCAGAAAGCGAGCATACCGTCGCGAGTGTTACCTACGAATTTGCCGTGCCAGCGAACTAGCCGGCGTTTCGGATTCCAGTCGAATGGGTAGCCGTAGATATCCACTTCGGCGCTGCTCTCCAAATCTTCCTTATCAAAAGCGATTCCATGGAAATTCTTAAGTGGACGCCCCATCTCGTAAATGGCAAGGTCGTGGGCCGGATTGAAGCTCATCGAGCCACCCCAGACAAACTTTACTTCCCGCGCTCCGGAGTCGTTTGGGGCGGAATCCAAGTAGAGGTGCACGGCGCGCACCCCTTTGATACGGACGTACTTGCCCATTAGCTTAGCAACGTGGTAGTTGGTACCCACGAAGCGGCAGTCCGGGTCTAGGCAAAAACCCGTACCGAACTTTACCGAGAAAGGCGCAAGATACTGGAGGTCGGGCCTAAAATTCGTGATTGGAAACACGACCTGCTGGGCGACAAATTCCTGAGCGCAGACTGGGAAGGCAAAGACTAAGAGGAGAAGTATTGGACACGCAAGCCTGGCGATGACGGGATCGTAATTTACCGTAACTGAAATTCGCGTTTCAGGAGCTTGATCGTCGCGCATTAATACCTTGATGTCTTCACTACAGATCAGCGCAGAGTCTTACCAGGTCGAGCGATAAAGCCAAAGAAGCTTAACGCAGTGCGGAAATCCTGGATTGGAAAGTTGTTTTTGTTACGAAATCAGAACAGAGGGTTTACGCAACGATGCACTTCGGTCGTTTGACATATTCAGAATTCGCGCTAAATTCGCGCTGGCACTCTGTGCAGATGGCAACGACAGGAATGCTGCCCAGTCGTTTGGGTGACCTTAGGCACACGACGGTGGCATCAGGGAAGTGATTAAACAATGCCCCCGATAGCAACCACAGGCATCGAGGGCATCGCTGCTATTGACGTAGCATCTCAATTTTTCAGTCTGTCGCGCGCACTGCCCATCAGGTATTTCTTGTAACCGGTCTCGGAGAATCGTGGGGTGGGAGAGGCAAATGGCAGAAGCAGCACGAGACCACTAGTGTCTCGCCAGACCCGACCCCGAACGTTTGACGGTCGTGCAAAGTATGAAGTTGCTTGAGCGAGTTGTTCGGTTGAGAGGGAAACGAAAGAAGCCTTGGGGAGGTTTGTTGTCAACCTTTCTTCGCTATCACCTTTGCCCAACGTTTCCGCTGAGCCGCTGCAATCCGCCGTCGCGCTGCTGCCGACAGTGTTCGCTTAACTGATGCTATGTTAGAAGCCCCATCAATGTTTTGCAGGGCTGAGATTGCAGCCTCGAGATGATCACGCTCTGTAGTCAACTGCTTAATGAGGCCGGAAAAGTCTGCCATTTTGGTTTCCTCGCGTCGGGTGATAGCAGGCATGGTTGTGAAGAGGGAGACTTGCAGGGATGCCCCTTAGCTCAACGAGTGCCGTTTTCGTTTCACTTCCCGCTTCAACATCAAAGTTGTTAAGCATGCGATCAGTTCGCCGGTGTTGCTGGGCTTGATGATGTAATCATCAACGTCAAGCCGAATCCCTTTCATCGCGCTTCCCATGTCAGGGAATGCGGTCAGCATTACGGTTATGGTATCTGGATCAATCGCTCTGATGGCGCGAACAACCTCAAATCCAAATATTCAGGTCGCATAAAAAAATGTCGAACTGCTGCCTTCGGATGTGTTCCAAAGCCTCTGATACGGTGGCCGCAACCGTAACGGCGAATCCGTTACGCTGCAAAATCAGCGGCAGGGTTTTGCGTGTTCCGAGTTCATCATCAACAAAAAGAATGCGATTGGCCATTGAGTCATCGAGGGATCGCTGCTCTCACTGAGCGACGAATTTTTCCTGCCCCATTTTCAATGGCCGCTGCTCTTTTGCGTCGAGCATGTTGTTTATGTCTTCAATCAACTTCAATAGTTTTTCCGGGTCTTGCTCTTCCGCAGCCTTAGCGCAAAAGCACACGCCAGCGTTCCCCCGTTTCGCCGTCATGTGGTCACTCCCCTCCCATGAAAGCAGCATACCTCGGTTGTCTGTTCGGTTGGAAACAAAAAGCGACCCATTGGCAAAAACGGACGTAATCTGTTGAAACTAAGGATTGGAAGGTAGACTTCTCGCTATCCACACTTGCTCGATTGAGGCCGCTGGTCGGCGCAGCACCTGCCAGCGGCCTCTTAACCACAATGAGCAGCCCTCAATCACCTCAGAACGGCAAAACGAAGTGGACTTCGCAGGACAAAATCTTTCTCGCCATGTTGGTTGTGGCGATACTCGGTTTGGCGTACATCCTGATGAGGCATTAGCAATCCGGGAAAACGCGATTTCCCTTTCCCCCGCGTCGGAATCATGGCAGGCAGGATTGTGAAGAGGGAAACGTGGAGCGGAGTGCTTACTGGCGCAGAGCGTCAATCAGAGCTTCCGGCCCTTCAATGCCATATATAACCTCATCCGCCAACGGGACTTTTTCTATTGCCTTGTTGCTAATCGCTACAACTTTGCCTTGGGGACAATGTTGCCGAAAAGTCTTAACAAGCTGCTCTCGCCATCCATCTGGTAGCGAATAACACATCAGCAGCACGCCGCAATGCCCCTCTTTGATTCTGTTCAATGCGACCTTTTTATCGTGAGTTGTGAACACGTCGAATCCCGCACTTCTCAACACTGCTTCTCGCAGCGAAAGCAGTTCTGAATGTTCTCCGACTGATAGGACGATCTTCCCGTTCTCTTGCATTGCAGCCTACTGTGATGGGGAAATGGGTTTGCGGAACCTGATTGCCTCTTCTACTCTCTTAGCTCTTTGCAGCTTGGGCATTCTTGATCAGCAATGCTACCAGAGCTCACTCGGCACACATTACGATGCAACTTTGTAGTTTGGCATGGCAAAGCGGCGTTCGAACAGATCCCACCTGCCGCTCGGTTCTTAGCCTTTCCCTCTGGCTTTCGTCGGACAGAGATGAAGGAGCGCAAAGTAGGCAAAAGCATTTCTGGGAAAAGATTAAGAGCCGCTCGTTCTGTACGGAGTAACGTTTCAGGAACATTGTGACCCGCAATTAGAGTGTTCGGAAATGGCCCGTCGGTAAGCTCAAAGAAGGTACGTGGCGGTAACGCAAGAAGTAACGTGTCAGAGTTCGCGGCGTAGAATTTGGGTAACCTGCTGCTTGGGGCAGAGTTTTTTCAAGCGGTTGCCACAATTTTCGTCAGGCATGTTCTCCCCGACCGCGCTGAGCTAGACGACACGTCCGAAGCTGGTTTAGTCGTTCGATGAGTTCAGCCCTTCTGCGTCTTAGAGCCATCGAACGCTTATGCAGTTCATGTCTCCGCGCTTGCGCATGATCCGCTAACGTCAACGGCTTCGGCTCTGGGTTTCTTTTGCTCAACCGCGTCACCCACTCATCCAATTCCTCTGAACGTGCAACCACAGGAGACCTTGGACTATTGCTTACGCGCGTGATCGGGAGTCCAAGATGCTGCCATCTTTGAACAGTGCGGATGCCTCGTGTGAGGTGGTTTGAAATCTCTTTCCAGCCGTTAAGGAGCATATATCTCCTAGCATTGGAAGGCTTTGCTTCATCGATTGCACAGGAAACCGTCGCCGGAGGCACGGCGGAGAGATGTGTAAAGACGCTCTAAACCATATCCCCATTCAAAACTCGATGCAACTCGGCCTAGTTCAGGACATGGCGTTTTATCTTTGACCGAGCATCAATTAAATTTTGTTTCATCACGGTGAAAAGGCCTTCGCTGCCGCGCTTCGTCGCAAGACCGTCGAAAACACCGCTGAGGGTCTTTTCCCTTTTCCTCCGGTGAAAGCTTCTGACTCTGCCGCTATCCTGCCGAACCTTAGGTGACGCTTCGTCCAGAACTCCACTCCGGACGCCGCCCATTCATTGATTTCGGGTTGTGTATGGGTTTTCCGATCAGCCCATGGGCCATGCGTATCCCGAAACCTGCTAACGTAGAAACACTTCCGAGACTGCCGTCTGTTCCGCCACGAGGAAAGGAAGCGCAATCATGTAAACCTGGTGAATACGAGGACTGACGGCAAGGTCGCGTAACACGCCGAGCAGCAGCAATCCATCGATGCCGCCATAAAAGGCGACCGAGTGTGCATTACCGGTATCCTGCCAAACGCAGCTCCAGTGAGAGCCTAGGTAGGATAAGCAAGAGTCGGCGGTGGCGTTCTGGACGCGTCTCCAGAGGATCGCAAGGCCTAGAAAAATCGCAAAAACAAAAATGTCGAATAAAGGAACAATTAGGGAGGCGTCTCTATTGCGTCGGTGCAAGAAGCTGGTATCGAAGCGCGCCGTCACTACCGCCACCCAAAAGCCAATGACCACCATCGGGATCTGGAATCGTCAACCTACTTGAGTTCCACGAGAATTGCGTGTGGACTTCCACGGACTGACATTTCACTGGACTCTGTCACGGCAGAGGCCGTGGGTTCGAGTCCTGTCGCCCCCGCCATTTTCAAGAGCTTACAAGTTTCCAATTGCTGACTATTTCTATCTTGGACTTTCGATTTGAAAGGCCCCTCTTCCTGTGAAGTTGGGAAATTAATGTCCGGCGCGGGGTTCCTCAATCGTCTTTGAGTCAGAAGACAAGAAATGAGGAACCCCATGAAAATCCGGGTAACCAAAAGCGCTGCGCCGAGCACTCTAAAAAAGCCCTCAATTGTTGACCGGCTGAACAGTCCTATTGTTCGCACCTGCGTATTGAACTTAATCGCACAGATCGCTTTGGGTACTCCCATGGCGGCCCAGGCGCAACGAAATATCTCAACTCACTCGATTGAATCCCTATGGCACGATTGCCCTGCCGTCTTACTCAGGTTCAGTGGCAAGCACGCATGTCGCCTTGGACCATGCCGCAGTGAAGGAACACAAAAATTGAAGAACGATGTCCGGCGCAGTCGAGGCTAAAGGTCATAGCAATGGAAGCTAAAGCAAACAATACAACTGAAGGAGAAATGAAATGACATCGAACGTTGTAAGCAGATCGCCGATCCTACAAGGAAAGAACGCGGTAGTGTTCGGTGCAGGCGGTTCGATCGGCGCCGCCGTCGCAAAGGAATTTGCAGCAGAGGGCGCGCGAGTCTTCCTGGCTGGGCGGACCAAGCTGAATCTGGAACACGTAGCTGACGAAATCGTCCAGTCTGGCGGTGCAGCGCGAACGGACGTAGTTGATACGCTCGATGATGCTGCCGTTAATCGATATCTCGGAAGTATCGTGAAGCAAAGCGGCAGGATTGATATCGTCGTCGATGTGTCTGGCCCTCTCGCCAAAGAGTACGGCAACACCAAATTGGCTGTAGATTTGCCGGTCGACCAGTTCCTGGTGCCGCTCGAAACCATGGTTAGGTCGCGCTTCATCACCGCCCGCGCTGCAGCGCGCCAGATGATCACGCAGCACTCAGGCGTAATCATTCTTGTGACCGGCAGCCCGGCACGGCCTCATGTGCATGGCGCGACCGCAATTGGTGCGGCTTTTGCGGCGATGGAGAATCTCTCCCAAAATCTGGCATTCGAGATCAGTCCACTCGGCGTTCGGGTTGTTTGCCTTCGAACAACCGCCAACGTCGACAGTCGCTCCATTCAGGACACGACGGCGTTGATCGCCGGTCAAATGAATATCACGCAGGACCAGGCGGTGGCCGGAATCGCGCACTACAACTTTCTGAAGGTTCCTGCCACAGTTCGGGACACAGCCAATGCAGCCGTACTGATCGCATCGGACCGGGCACGCATGTTGACCGGGACGGTGGTTAACGCGACTGCCGGCGCGGCCCTCGACTGAACAACTACGTAGCCACGAAATAGAGAAGAGCCAGCGGTAGAGGGCAATCACCCCTCTGGAAAGGAAAAGAATATGCCGAAGATCATTCTTGGAAATCATACGGCGGTTTTTGCCGCGCGATCAGAACAGGACAGGATTCGCAAATTTTATTGCGATGTGCTGGGATGCAAAGCCAGAGTGACAACCGATGAGGTGGATCGCTTTCAATTAGATGATGTTCACTTTTGCTTTGTGTGGCAAAACACCGCTCCGGATGAGAGCGCCTTTTTGAAGGCAACCTGGCTGGAGCTCCAGACCGACAACACCGAGGAAATGAAAAGGAAAATGCTCGGCTTCGGCGTAAAAAAGCTCGATGTGCCCGACCCACATTTTTATTTTCAAGCTCCAGGAGGGCAAGTATTCAAGCTTGTTGATATGGACGAGGATCTCTCCGTTTACGAGGAGTCGACTTCATCAAGACCGGGTTCGTCTGCGTCGGCACCGCAGATGAGCAAACAAGAAACGGATGCCGCTGGGTATCCAGCAAAGAGCTAAGGATGGAGGAGATATGGCTAAGGAACCGAGCAGTAGGCCTGACTATAGATTGCCAACGGCAACAAAATGGGCCGTCCCCCGCGCTGTTGCGGATGGGGGCGGAGGCACGATCATTGCAGTTGCCGAGATCGCGGCTTCTCCGGAACGGGTCTTCCAGGCGTTGACGAGCGACGAGGTCGAACGCTGGTGGGGTCACCCTGAGTACTATCGCCAGACGGATTGGAAGAGCGATTTGCAGGTCTGCGGCACCTGGAGCGTCCAAGTTGTGTTTAAGGACGGCAGCACTAATGGCGGCAGCGGTGAGTTTGCAGAGATCGATCCACCGCGCAAAGTCGTAATGACTCGCAAGTTTGAGAAGCACCCGCTGCAAGGCTCGCGTGAAACCACGATCACTTACCGGCTAGAACCGGTCGCAAACGGCACGCGACTGACCGTGCGGGAAGAGGGTTATATCGGTCGAAGCGAAGCGGCGTATGGGAACGCCGAACATTGGGAGCGCGTCCTCGCCTGGCTCGGCAATTACATGAGGAGCACACAGTAGATCACGCGGGCAGAAATCAACAGACAATTCCTGACGTCCGGGAAGCACCAGCCCGAACGTCATAGTAATGAGAAGCAAAACTCAAGGACGGAGGAAGAACATGGCGCAAGATTACACATCGCAGATTACGGCAAAAATCAGCCCGAACGAGGCATTTGACAGGATTACCGATATCTCCGACTGGTGGACAGCCGGTGTTCAAGGCAGACCACAAAAGCTCGGCGATCAATTTACCGTCCGGTGGGGAGAGACGTTCGTCTCTTTCAAAGTCACCGAGCTCGTGCCGCGAAAAAGGGCAACCTGGCTGGTTGTCGATTGTAATCTTCCCTTTCTGACTGACAAGACGGAGTGGAAGGGCACCAAAGTAGTTTGGGAACTATCGCCCAAAAATAGTGAAACGAACGTGAGTATAACTCATGTTGGATTGGTGCCGAGTCTCGAATGCTATAAGAATTGCGAGGCGGGCTGGAACTTCTACTTTGGCGAAAGCTTGCTGAAACTGTTGACCGAAGGCAAAGGATTGGCGGACCAGCAGGGAAAGAAAAGTCAGAAGGCTTGAGTTACCGCTGTAATCTACGAAAGGAGCTTGAAATGCCCACTGCAGGAGGTGCCGGCTCGGCCGCTGCAAGACAGGAATTCGCCCGGGTCGCTAGTGCCTTGTCGCGAAATCGTGGCGTTACCGTCGGCGAAGGCAAGGGATTTGGCTCAGGCGCACTCAAAGTCAAGGGCAAGATCTTCGCCATGGTGTCTTCCGAGGACCAGTTCGTGGTGAAACTCACTAAGAAGCGGGTGGATGAACTGGTTACATCCGGTGCGGGAAAACGTTTTGAACCGCGGCCAGGCAAGCTGATGAAAGAGTGGCTGGTAGTCACGGCGGTTCAGGCAGACTGGGCCAAATTCGCCAAAGAAGCGTTCGTGTTCGTCAGCAGCGGCAAATCATAATGACGAAAAACATGTCCGCCCTCATTCTCCTCAATCGTTAATACAGTGGAAGTACAAAACATACTTGGAGGAAACACAATGAGCGACTTCACTTTTTTATATCGCGGTAGAGACACGAACGCATCACCCGAGCAGATGCAAAAGACCATGGAGAAATGGCGCACCTGGTTCAAACAGCTCGGCGAACAGGGTCATTTGAAGGACATCGGCCATCCGCTGGAGCACTCCGGCAAGGTGGTCAGGGGCAAACAGAAGAGCGTGACCGATGGACCATTCGCCGAGGCTAAAGATGTGGTCGGCGGCTTCACGCTGATCCAGGCGCGAGATTTGGAGCAGGCGGCGGAGCTTTCAAAAGGCTGCCCAATCCTCGAGGCGGGTGGATCGGTCGAAGTTCGGCCGATTCAAGCCATCAACATGTAAATGGAACTCACCGACCACCTATTTCGGCACGAAGCGGGACGCATGGTTGCCGTGCTCACCCGCATCTTCGGCGTCCACAATCTGGCGCTCGCGGAAGATGTCGTTCAAGACGCCTTCTGCCGAGCGCTGGAAGTGTGGTCCTTCCGAGGCGTGCCGGAGAACCCTTCGGCCTGGCTGATGACCGCAGCGAAGAATCGCGCACTCGACCTGATGCGCCGGGAAAAGACAGCGCGAACTTATGAACCCGAGTTGAGCAGGTGGTTACAGAGCGAATGGACATTGGCTTCGGAGCTACAGGAAATGTTCGCTGACAACGCGATTAGAGATGACCAACTTCGCATGATGTTTTCCTGCTGCCATCCACGGTTACCAGAGGAGGCGCAGGTGATGCTGATCCTGAACATCCTGTGCGGATTTGGAGTAAACGAGGTCGCGAGCGCCTTTGTGACGACCTACACGGCCGTCGAGAAGCGAATTCCCCGGGCGAAAAAAGTTCTCGCAGGCTCGAACAAATTATTTGATACCCATGCCCCAGCCGACTTTTCGGCTCGTCTTCCTGCTGTACAGCGTGCGCTTTATCTCCTGTTCAATGAGGGTTATCACGGAGCTTCGGTTGAATTCGCAGTACGCGCCGAACTTTGCGATGAGGCGATGCGGTTGACTAAGCTCCTGCTCGAGCATTCCCTTGGCGCAATCCCAAGTTCGTATGCGCTTTCAGCCTTGATGTGCCTCAATCGAGCTCGATTGCCGGCGCGTGTGGACGCCTCGGGTAAGCTGAATTCCCTTTTCGACCAGGATCGATCGCTGTGGGATAAGGAGCTGATCGACGAGGGACTACAACTGCTGAATCTTTCGGCCGAGGGCGCGGAGTTGACCGAATACCATGTCGAAGCTGGGATCGCGGCGGTACACGCGAGCGCGACAACCATGCAGAGTACGGACTGGCAAGAGATCGTCTCGCTCTATGACACGCTCATGACGATCCGCCCAACTCCAATTGTGGCTCTAAATCGCGCAATCGCGATCGGGCAGCGCGATGGCGCCGAGTGTGGTCTGCAGGAGCTGCGTGCCATTTCAGACCCCGATCGTCTTGCGAAATACCCCTTCTATTACGCGGCATTCGGGGAATTTGAGCTGCAAAATGGCCGAGCTGAAAATGCCATCAGGCATTTCGAGATCGCGCTCAAGCTCGCCCGAAGCCCAATGGAACGCCAGTTCTTCGAGAATCGAATTCTCGGTTGCCAGCAATAAGGACATTAGATGATCTGACAGATCCCGCTTTCCCGAAGTCACCCACTTGTAAGTTACGAATGGCCGACTAACCGCTCCAGGACATCTGAAATGTCTTCAGACGTTTTCGCCAGAGAGAGATTTCCCAACATTTCCTCTAGCTCAGGGCAAGCCTACGCGCTGGAGAAAATTCTTGAAGCGCTCGTCCGAGCGGTATCGATCAAAGATCGGGTCGACGGCGAGGTATCCCATCCAAACCGAGTGCTCGTCATACGCGGCTTGCAAACATTTGAATGTGTCCGCCTTCTTGTTTAACGCTGCATAGATCTGCGCCAAGCCGTACGGGGAAACGTAACGATTTCTTGACATCGCTTCCAGTTCGTGAGCGATTCGGGCGGCCTCGCGATTTCGTCCTGCAAGCGCTAGGGCAACTGCGACCTGCGCCGTGTAGATTGGACTGTTTCCTGAGAGATCTGCCGCCTTCTTTAGTTCGTCGACAGCTTCGTTCCGCAGCCCTGCCTGTACGTAGCCTTCTCCGAGCACGAGGTGAGCGGCAGCGAAGTTCGAATCGAGTTCAACGGACTCTCGATTTTGTTGGATTGCGTGGGCGTAGTCGCGTGCCAAGTAATAGCGAAGTCCTACCCACGTGCTGATCATAAGATTGAGCGGATCGAGTTCCAGTGCCCGCTTAGCTTCAGTAAGCGCCTCGTCATGGCGGCCGCGGATAGAAAGATAGTCTCCATACCAGTGGTGCGCGTTTGCATATTGGGGGTCCAACTGTAGAGCGCGCCTGAACTCGGCTTCCGCTCCGGTCCAATCCCAACGATGGCTCATGGCAAGGCCCAAAGACGCGTGGGCTTCGGCCGACTCTGGATTGATCTCGAGTGCTTTGCGTGCCGCGGCGTAAGCTTTCGGGAGTGCCTCGGCTGGGGACTTAAATCCGTGCCATGTTAGTCCGCTGTTGCAGTCCGCCAGCCCGGAATAGGCCGCGGCATAGGTTGAATCGTAGTCCACCGCCTGCTGAAAATATTGCTCCGCTTTCTGCATGCTCTCGCCGGTTCGCTTATTCCAGTAGTAGCGACCCTTCAAGTACGCCTCGTATGCTGCCGGGCTAAGTTGCTGCGGAGTTGCTAAGCTTTTTTCCTGTTGTTCGGTAAGGGCGATATGAATCTGGCTTGCGATGCTTCGCACGATGGAGTCCTGCATCGCCAGCACATCTTCAAGATCCCGGTCGTAACTCTCGGTCCAGATGTCCGTCTGATCCTGCGCTTGAATGAGCTCAACCGTGACGCGTAAACGCCCTGACCAGCGTCGAACACTTCCTTGGACAAGATAATCGGCGTTCAGCTCCTTACCAATTTCCTTTACCGACAAGCTGCTCCCTTTGTACTTTGCGACAGAACTGTGGGCCAGGACCGTGAGTCGATCCGGATTCAATTTCCCGGCCTGAGTGAGGATGTCTTGAGTCAGGCCCTCACTGAAAAACTCTTGATCAGGATCCCGGCTCAAATTATCAAAGGGCAGGACAGCTAAGATCGTTTTGCGCTGGGAAGCGGCTGGGGTGCCGGAAGGGCGCCGACCCCATACTGCAAGTAATGACAGAATACACACGACCGTTAGCGAAGTCAGCCCACCGAAAAGCCAGATCCGAGGAGTCCTACGCCCCTGACGAGCAGTTTCAGGATCCAGCAACTGCCCCGCCGCCCGCTCTTGTTCTCGGTCCAGTGTGCCCCGGTTCCGGCCGTGCAAGTGACTGTCTGGCCCTGAAACGAAACGGGGCTGACTTGTGCCATCGATGAATGCTTCAGGTTTGTGCGCCTCTACGGAATCTCCTTCTTCGGAAATAACAACCGGTGCAATGAATCGATACCCTCGTCCGGTCAGGGTTTGGATAAACCGCGGGGTTTCAGGGTCGTCCTTTAATACCTGGCGAACTTTGCGGATTGCACCGCGGATACTGTTATCCGTATCCAGGAAAACGTCGTTGCCCCAAATCCTGGCTACGATTTCGTCGCGACTGACAATCTCTCCGTGGCGCTCCAAAAGCAGAATCAGGATTTCCAGTGGAATACGTTCCAGCTTTAGTACGCGATCATTCCGCCGCAGCCGTCGGGGACGGAGATCGAGTTCGAAGTCTTCGCCGAACCGGATCGATTGCTGAAGCCGAATTGGCTGGGAACTCATAACACCGCGGAGAATTTTGAACAATCTTACACCAACGTCAACAACATAGATATATGTGCAAGCAGCGCTTGTGGTTAGCGGGACACAAACCATAACGCAGCGACACACCCGTTCGCTATGGACAGGCAAGTCCGAAATCGCGATCATGCCGCTCACGCACAACGAGTGCACTTGGAGTGACAATGAAAAAGATGTATGGCAAACCCGTAACAATCGGGCTTTTAAGCATGTTGATGGTAAGTATCCTGTTCGGCTCCGCAGCCGCAAGAGCCGATGTTGTTTCCGACTGGAACACGATTGCCGTAAATACAGCAGTCGCGAACCACCAGAACCCATTTGCTCAGGCGCGATATGCGGCCATCGTGCAATTGGCTGTGTTTGAAGCCGTGAACGCCATTACAGGCGACTATCAACCATATCTCGGAACGATAACGGCGACGCAGGGCGCTTCCGTCGAAGCAGCAGCCATAGAGGCCGGTTATCAGACACTTAGCACCTATTTTCCACAAAGCCAGACGGCGCTGTATATGGACCGTGAGAACTCACTCGCGTCCATACCGGACGGCCAGGCTAAGACTGACGGCATCGCAACCGGTGACGCGGCAGCTGCAGCGATGATCGCCCGGCGCGCGAACGATGGGTCATCACCACCACAATTCAAGGCTCCCGGCCCGGTCGTCCCAGGAGAGTGGCAGGCAACTCCGAGTTGTACCCCCGCGGGCGGAATCGCCTTTCAATGGCAGAACGTAATTCCCTTCGGGATTCAGAGTGCCAGCGCGTTTCTGCTCGGCCCGCCACCGGCACTGACCAGCAACGAATACACGAAGACCTACAATGAGGTAAGGACAGTAGGCAGCGCCCTCAGCACAGTTCGGCCGCAGGACCGCTCAAACGTCGCTCTGTTCTACGCCGCTACCTCCCCAACTCAAGCGTTCAATCAAGCTGCCGTGCAGGTCGCACAGCAACAGGGGGTGTCGTTGTCGAAAAACGCTCACGCTCTGGCCTTAGTCAATATGGCGATGAGTGACAGTCTGGTGGCGTCATTCTTCAACAAGTATCACTACAACTTTTGGCGCCCGGAGACCGCAATCCATGCGGGCGACACCGATGGCAACCCTAAGACGGAGGCCGATCCCAGTTACGTCCCATTTATCCCGACCCCATGTTTCCCGAGCTATCCCTCAAATCACGGGAGTGCCGGCAACGCTGCGGCCGAAGTGCTGAGACGTGTTTACGGCGAAGCCGGACATTCGATGACCTTGACCAACCCGTCAGTGCCCACCATAACCTTGCGATACAGCTCGTTTAAGCAGATCACGGATGATATATCCGACGCGCGCGTCTACGGCGGAATACATTTTCGAACCGACCAGGGAGCAGGTGCGGACCTGGGCCGGGCTGTCGGCACGGCAGTCTACAAGAACAACTTGCGTTCTGTGCACGTTGGCGACTAGCTCGTCAGCGTGAAACGCTCCCACTTGTGTCATTCCACGGCTAGCTGCCCGGCCAAGTGGCACAAGTGGGAGAGCATGCTCGTGTCAAGTTGTTTCCCGCTTCGGCACAAAAGGCTTCGCAGTTCTTGGCAGATGACGGGCAATCCGGAAGTTGAGAAAAGAGCAATCCAACTGACCCCAATTGCACTGCGGACCCGCCAAGAGACTGGATGCCCAGTAGTAGGTGCATGCTGGATCGGCAAATTTCCTAGATGTCCAGAAAGGTGGGGCGATCATTAGTGTAGGTCCAGGAATCAAGTTCCAGGTCATTGAAAGCGGGATTTGTAAACGTTGCGCAGAAATAGTGGCCACCGGGTGTTGAGGTTCCCCTCTTCCGTTCAACATTGAGACTGGTGATGGCACCTTCAGCTGTGGGCCACGTTAGCGAAGCACGTAGAGCCAGAAAGCTCGTGCGATGATAACGATAGCTGCGAGCGCCAAGCCGAACCAGAGGAGCATGTGGTAGCTCGAATGTGTCATGACTCATCGTAAGGGATCAGGGATAACCACAAACGTTTTCGAGGCATTGCGATTTCTCCTACTTATTTTGAATGCCGCAAATTTCAATTGCCCACACCAGAAAAAGTTTGCGCGTCATGAAGTTACTGTTGGTATCCACAGGCTTTTGGGGTCACAGAAAGGAGAACTCCATCAGCAGAGTCGGGAAATGAATAATGCACCTCGACGGTGTAACCGTCGCGAAAAATGGTTTGGAAGTCCTTGCTTACGCATGCGCTTTTTAAGACTTGGGCCTCCAGTTTCTGCTGCGCTTTTTCTTTTCCGCCCAAGTCACCCATCCGTAAGCGAAGCGTTGCTTCATAGACAAGGTGGTCTCCTCGACCTTCCACCGCATTTAGCTCTGTCACATCGTCCAACTTCACAGGCAATTTCATTCGCGTCCTGATTTGATGAGCAATCAGTTCTGCCGAAGGATGCAAGGCTTGCGCATGATCCTGCCAAGCGAGAAAGCATCCGAACAAAACAACCATCGGCCCAAGCCAGCGAAATTGTCTCTGAACCTTTAGACGGTTTTGAGTTGGCGTGACTTGCGCACCTGAGAATACGCCGTATCCCAGAGCTGTGGCGTATAAGCCTCCCAGGATTGGAATGCCACCTTCGATGAGGGTCGTCCATTCAATTGCCATGAAGTCTCCCTGATGGTCGCAAAGCAATAAATAGCGAGAATCATAATCGAGCTAGCCGCCCAACTATGGCTAGTTCTGCGCGCCCGGGCACCATAGCAAGCAACATTGAACTCGATCCGAGCGCAGAGTTTGCCTGCGTCTTCGGCATCGGTATATCAGTGGCCAGCTAACAGCGAATGTGAAGCTCCGGTAGCCTCAGAAGGACTGCTTACTTACAAAAAGTTCAGCTGGCTCGAGCCTCAAGTCTTCGGTTGCTCGGCCGCAATGACCAGGATAAGAGAGCAATCATTGCGATCAGGAGCGGGATCACGATCATGAGTACTCGATCTCCTACGGCGGCACGAGAGGCGGCGGCCCCGGTAAGGTCGAAAATCATGCCTGCGTAAGCCCATTCCTTCAATCTCGGTAATCCTGGGATGAGGATGGCAATACCCCCAAGTACCTTCCAGCAGCCCAAGATGGAGAGAAAATAACTTGGGTATCCTAAATGAGCCATATCTGATGCAATGTGGGAAGCGTGAACAATGTTTCCAACTCCCGGCACTAAGAAAGCGACAGTCAAGAGAGTAGTGGTCGCCCAATATAGAGTTGAATTTGCTTTCATTTGAGCAGCCCTTGTGAGCGAAGTCCTTGCTCCATCATTTTCTTCATCATTTTTCTCGAAAGTTCGGACGGAACCAGGGCATTCATCGCACGATTCACGCGCCCGTTGATGAAACTTGGGCGATTACGCTTAAGAGCCCCGAGCCCTTCGTAAACACATCTTTCAGCTGACATCGGCTTCATAGGCATGGTTTTCGGATCCAGACCGAATTTTTCGATAATGGCGGTTTGAGTGGGTCCCACGACCAGCACCGTTACGTGTATCCCGAACGGCGAGAGTTCGAAATTCAAGGATCTTCCCAGCGTAAGGACAAAAGACTTGCTGGCGCTCTCATGCGCTAGATAAGGAACGCCTTGCGCCGCTCCCATGGCGCCTACAAGAAGCAGTCCGCCCCGCTTTCTTTGCGCGAGAAGCTTGCCAAAGTAATGAGAGAGTTCCAGATGGGCTTGGGCGTTTAACTTGAAAAGATCGAGAAGAGACGAGCGGTCATGTTTTAAGAATTCGCCCGGAGAAGCCGTTCCGGCATTGGAGACCACCAACCCGATGTCGAGGTTCCGTGTTGCAGACTCAATCTCTGCGAGAAATCCATCCTTGGATAGATCAGCCTGCACCACCCGGCATTGAACTCCGTAGTCTTTCTCAAAACGTTCCCGTGCTTCTTCCAAAAGCTGAATCCTTCGAGCAACTAAGACCACATGAATGCCATTCGAGGCGATCTGCCGAGCAAACTCTCGCCCGATTCCTGATGAAGCCCCGGTTACAATCGCCCACGGGCCGAACTTATGTTTATCAAGCAGGTGTTCCATTTATCACCCCTTCGCCACTCCGTATGATCCTTGGCCTGTTTAGCAAGTCGAGTGCCACGTGCCAGACTCGTGACCTTGTCCGAGAGAGTTCGACCGCAGCAGGGGCTGCGGGCATCCGCTTCCATGGTTCCCTGTGTCAGTTAGCTAACTTAACAAAACAACAAAGAAACTCCTTTAGGCTTACTTGTTCGCCTACCTTGAGTCATAAGCCGTCAATCCATTCCTTGAGCGATGCCGTTTCAGCTACGACTAGCTTGGGATCGTGGAGCCCGTGGGCGAGTACGGATATACCTTGAAGGGCCGCTAGAAGGCGCACCGCTAGCGAGCGGGCATTTTTTCTTCTGCCGCATGCCCGGAACTGGGCCTCAATCCAGTTCAGGTGTTCGGTAAACAGTACTGAAGCACTTCCAGCCAGGCCGCTACCCTCCTTATGAAGCTCAGTGCAAAGCGTACCGATCGGACATCCTCCTTGGGCAAGGAGATCTCGATTCGCCAACACGGTGTCAACGCAAGCGCAGAGCCGCTGTTTCGGGGAACCAGCTTCATCCCAGGATTGGCAGCTACTTCGTAGTTGCGCGAGTCGCTGGTCAATTATGGCCTGACCGATTTCGTCCTTCGTTTTGAAATAGTAGTACACATTGCCAACGGGGACTCGCGCCTTCTTCGCTATGTCGGCGAGGGTAGTCTGGCGGAAGCCTTGAAGATAAGCCATTTCCCCCGCCGCCTGTATTAACCGAGTTCGGCTATCTGCTTTTGTTGCCGGCATTTCGTATAGTCAGTTACCTGACTGACAGCATAAATCAAGTTCCTGCACTCCGCAAGTGACCGTAAACGTATGCATGACAGATATCCTAGCCGCCTTTTTCCTAACGGAAAGGGGAAGGAAAAGGCAGCTTTGCGATGGAGCGGTGGGTGCAAATCACCGTTCCGATATTCGCCTCAACCCTTAACTTCCTCTATGTGCTCGACCGTTATCGTCTTCGAGCCACCTCGCTCATATACATGCCCAGTGATCTTCACGAGCTTTCCCGCGAAGGGCAACAGTTCTCGGCGAATATCCTTATCGGGCATCTCTGCGGAAATCGGATGGAACACCTGCTCATCCTTCGTCAGGATCACTAGTGGCGAACCTGCCCGAACGCAAGCCTGAAGGCAGCCGTTCGGCAAAGGCTTCACCACTTCGTGAAAGCGATGCACGCATCCTGAATCCCGCAAGTACCCGATCACAGTAGCAACGGGAGCATCGCTCTCCTTCACCGCTTGAGCGAACAAGGTCACACATGTGAGCAGCAGTAGTGAGGCACTGAGAGCTCTTTTCAATCGATTCTCCTCCAGAATTGATCTCAACTAGATGATTCTCTCGATTTCCGCACAGCAATAGTTCATATATGATCGAAGTATGAGTGCAACAGCATCTTTGTCGAAAGCCGCTTTCCTGATCGCAGACCCGTCCCGCTCCGCCATGCTCTGGAGTCTCCTCGGTGGTGAGTCCCGCCCAGCTAGCGAGCTTGCCATGATTGCGAACGTCTCACCACAGACGGCAAGCAATCACTTGAAGCTTTTGCTCGAGGCCGGGTTCTTGAAGGCCCAATCGATAGGGAGAAATAGATTCTTTAAGCTGGGTACGCCTACGGTGGGCGTGGCTCTGGAATCCTTAGCCGCTACACTTGGTGGCAAAACAAACGGCATCGCGCAGCAGAGCGCGCCGGAACTCATCTTCGCGCGTACCTGTTATGACCATCTTGCCGGGGAGCTTGGCGTAACTGTCCTCAATCATCTGCACGGATGGAGGTACATCCGCGAGAATGGGAACGACTATCGGCTGACCAACGCTGGGGAAGAGTTCTTCAACCATGTATTGGGCCATAGTGCTCAGATTGCAGCCAAGCGTCGCCGATTTGCGTATCCATGCCTCGATTGGAGCCAGCGTGTGCCACACCTCGGCGGAGCTCTGGGAGCTGCACTCCTTGAATGGCTTCTAAGGTCGAAAGCTGTCGCTCGCCAGCGCGGAAGCCGCGCTGTTCGTGTGACGGATCAAGGTCGGAAGGTGCTGAATGAGGTATTTGGCATCAAACTCAATCGACTTGGAACAGCGGTGGTTTAGGTTATCTCCAGCGCCCCTGCATTGACGGACTTGTTGGTTGCTGCGCCATTTGCCACGCAAATGATATTTGACAGTATCACTGAGTGTTTGTGATCTGTAGCAACGGCGCTCTCAGAAATGCGAGACAGTCTCAACCGGAATCCCCGTTTTTGAAGCGAATCTTTTTCGACAATGTGCGACGAACCGGACATGCGCTGGCTGCTTTGATTAGCTTGTCAACGTGTTCGCGAGTTAAATCCCCCTCAAATTCGAGTTCGTACTGAAACATTGCTTCATCAGGCTTGCTTCGATCAAGTTCGACTTTGGTTACCACACGACTGAGAGGAATGTTGTGATTGTCCGCGTACATTCGTACCGTCATGTTCACGCAGGTCGCTAACGCTGCTTCAAGCAGGTTGTGCGGTCGAAATCCGCTGGCATCGCCACCTTTGTCGGCAGTCGTATCAGCCACCCCGTCGTGTGTGCCGTCAGAAAATCGGGTGCGGTAATTCGGTGACTCGCTCGTGGCGATCATCATTTGCTTTCTCCTCTCAGTTTTTTCTTTGAGCTCAAGTTGAAGCATATCGCGGGATTTCAGGGCCATCACCGAAACAAATCGCCACTGGCTTACGCAGTGTCTAGAGTTCAACAGCTAATGGAGGCATTGACGCACATTTGGCACTCCAATTTGCGGTAAGTCAGCGGAAAATGCCCGGGGGACGGACGGACTGGCCCAGAAGCCATACGGAACGAGAAGCGTTCCTCTCCGGTGATTCCATCAAGAGTCGGACCTTCCCCAATTCTGCAATGGAAGATTACGGACAGGGTGGAAGGGCAGTTCGATGGGATGGGTTGGTAATTTTAGTTTAATTCTGGAAGGACAATGATCTGATGGGATGGACCCGGCTCGACTCCTCGATCGTCCGGGTGTGACGCTCATTACACGGTCTTTGAGCCTCTCGCCGAAAGTTGCGTCAAAAACCAGGGGCTCGGCGGCCGAATGACACTATAAGCAGGCAATAGGAATCACAATGACTGCGTAACGTCGGCTGACGAAATGGGGACAATAGGCAATAACCAAGATGAGCGGCCCGGCCGGCGCCACCATGCTTCCTCAAAAAGCTCGTGAGAACCGAGCTTCTAAGAATTCTCCAAGCTTCGCGGTCGCTTTGAATTGGGGGATTGGATCAAGCTCCTTGAATGCGGAAGTGAACGCGTTCGACAGACTCCAGATCGTTCGTGACTGGAACTCCTCGTACTTGGGCTCGAAGTAGAGATCATGTACGGTCCGCGCTAGATGTTTCGGAGCTTCGAGTTTGCCTTCTACGAAGGCTTCATAGATCACGACTTTCGCTGTGACATCGGTGAGTTCGCATCGCTGCCACTCCTCGACTTGTTTCCCCATCGGCTCGAAATTTCTCTGCATGCGATCCACTCCCACTGCAATGCAGTCAATTAGCGAAAATGATTTCGAGTGCTTAGCCAGCACGGGGGTGAAATCTCCAGCGAAGGCCATGTTGGAACATACGAACACACGATAGCCACACACCATTGCAAGGCGCATGCTCTTGTCGTGCGAGTTGCGCACGCCGATGGAGAAGCGGCATCCCTGCATCTGGGTTGCGAGATCAAGAACTCCGAACATCTTCATGCCGTCGGGCGATACTGCGTATTCGTCGTGGACAACTCCGATGTGCCGGAACCCGAGCGTCTCGATGAGAGCTTGGACGATCTCGTGATGAGGGACCGGGCGGTGGGTTTCGGTTGCTGGCGGTGTAGGTACCAGCACCAGTTCTTCGCGGGTGATGGTCCGCCCGCCATAGCCAATGAGCGTACTTGTTTCTGACATACTGCTGTTTTCTCCTTTTCGGGTGAAATGTACTGCAAAGCCGAGGGTGAAAAAACCGAGTCCGCGTGTACACAGGCGCTAGAGCGGTGGACGTGAGTACTGTGCCAATCTCAAACTTGGCGTTTATTCTCTTGGTGGCGAGGCAATGAACAAGCCGACTCTGCGGGTTACGAAATGGCTGCGCGACATTCCGGTCGAGGCACATTGCACGGGCTGCCCTGGCGTGTCATTCAAGGCTGTGGCTGCGGGTCATTGCCCGAACCGCGAGGAGTACCAGAAGTCGTTGCAGGCCCAGTTTGATGTGCACTATAGGGCGGTGCACTCGGAAACTGATGGATGATCCAGAGCGCTCATCCGAACAGCGAAGTTTGCTCTGGAACCGACGATCTGCTGCGAGATCTCCGTCCTGATCCGGGTCTTTGTCCGAAGATTAGGGCCGAACTCGAATCGATCAGTTCCCGGAGAAGTACATGAGCATTGGAGTCGGGGGGAAGTACATTGTCAGACAAGTCGGGCGATCCGTATTTATCCAGTGTTTCAGAAGCGGTTGGAAACAGCTTCTGATGTTCAGCATTGAGCACCTTCCAGACTGCATCCGCTGACTCGCCTATTTCATTTCTTTCCACGAGTTCTCTGGCCATAACCGACAGCATGTCGTCATCTTCATCAATTGACTGGAGCCCTTCGCCGGCAAACTTACCTTCGATCGTGAGGGCGACTAGCAGTTTCTTACCCATGAGGCGCAAACATCCGGTCTGCATGGTGCCCTCATAGCAGAGGAACTTGACCCGGACCGGTCGTCGCTGGCCGATTCTCCACGATCCACGGCTGGCCTGACGTAGCGTATGCAGCGAATACCACGACTCATAAAACACGATGGTGGGAAATTCCAAGAGATCCAGACCGGTTTCGACCAGCTTTGGATGCGAGATTACAACCTGAACGCCTTCCTTAACTTGGCGTGCACACCAGGCCTCGCGTTTAGACGGATCTACACTCGCACGGAGAACCGTTGCGCGAATTCCCTCTTTCGTCAGAATTTGGTGCAACCGCGCAGTCGCATCGTGCTTCTGTGTGTACACCGCGAAAACCTGACAACACCGTCCCTGCGCCAGTTCTTTCCTGATCTCCTCGATCAGTTTTCGTTATTTTGAATAAGCCGATTCTCTGGGAGATCGCGTGTTTGGGCAATGACAAACCGGAGATTTCGGGCAACTTCGGGATCGTACTCCGCGCCGTACAGTGTTCCCAGTCGATAGGGGTGGTCGGGATAGAGCAAGAGAGTATTGAGCATTGTGCTTAATACCGAACGATTGCCCTTGTGTTCCTTAAGTGCTTTCCGGATGTCATCTTCCAGTTCTCGATATGCATCTGCCATGATTGGATCCATCGGAACGCTGACATAACTCTCCTCGTACGGCGGAAGTTCTGCTGAGATCTCTTCGAGAAAGACAAACGCACAGAGCTGCATCAGAAATTCTCCGAAGAGCAACGGAGAAGCTCCGGGCTTACGGCGAATCATCACGGTGGTTTTTGATTTCGAGCAGCGGTTATCCTCAGGCTCAACCTTCGTAATGGTTTCAAGCACACCGTAATCCTGGGTGAACGCGCTTCGACCGCTCGCTCCCCATTCGTAGCCGTGTTCTTTCATTCTTCGGGCTTCGAGCCGATAAAGAGTGTTGGACAAATCATCCGCGTATCCGCCCAGAAGGTTTCCCGTCAACCCCACAATGTGCTCGACACAAGAAGATAGCCTCCCGAGTGCATTCCCTTGGGCGGTATCATCCGCCAGCTGATGAATTTCGTCGCAGATTGCGTAATCAAACCAGCCCGGCATATATCGGCCGATAAATTCAATCGGAGCCATTCGCCGATTTTTGCCGGGATCGGCTTGCCACAGGGAACTGTGAAATGGGCGACAGCACTTCCCTTCCCTGGCCTCGATCATTTCTGAGAGCTTCTGGTTTTCAAAATCGCCGGCGTTGTTATGTGTAAGGCCAGTGTCATGTTGCGGACCAGTCGAAGACAATTCATTCAGCAAACTAACCTTGCTGCCGTTACGCTGTACGCGTCCTCCAAGACCATTGCAGCGCAACTGGTTTCCAAAGGTGTCGAACGGAATGCCCCTGCATTCGATTCGGCAGCTGTTCGCAAGCTTGCCTCTCAGCTGAGTGGCCACTTAATAGCAGCTGACGCGCCTGATTACGAAACCGCGCGCCTGGTCTTTAATCGTGCCTTCGATCAACATCCGGCATTCATCGTGCGTTGTGCCGCTGAGTCGGACGTTGCACGCGTTCTCGAATTCAGTCGGAAAACGAGTTTGCCTGTCGCCGTATGTGCCGGAGGCCACAGCCGCGCAGGCTTCGGTGCGCCGATCTGCGGAATTCCTTGGTAAACGAAGGCATTTCGTCAGTCTGCGCCGACAACACGAAACTAACAATCAGAACGGCGATTGGCGAGAGCATCAATAGGGCTCTTCACATCATGAACCTCCGTTCGCTGACGCACCGATGGGAGCAAGAAGCGGGACTTCGCCGAGCACGTGAAACTCAGCGTTGTCCCGCAGAACTTCAGAACGGTGTGTCGCAAAGGCGTCGATCTAGTGCTGCATCGATGAAGCAGCTTCGCACTTCACGTCGGGGTTCCAGGGAGCAAAAAGACCGGTCGGACTCGGCTTCCAAGTCCAGACGTGAAGAAACCAGAAGCCGATCGAATCGGCTTTCGTGAGGGCTTGCCCCATGATGCGCGGCGCCTCGGGTGATTTCCAGGCAGAGATAGGGACAAGGAATTCGACGCCATTCAGTTGAAAGGTGCCGTCGGCCATCTTCTCGTAAACCAGCACTTCCGGGTGCTCAAGGTCGAGGGTCGTGTCGAGCAGCGCATTGTTCTGATAGTGGTAACCCATGGCCCCGTGGGGCTTATATTCGACGCAATCGGTGACCCGTTTGTATCCGGCTGCTTCGGCAGCCTCAGTTGTCTTGAACTTTGCAGTAGCGTCGCGAACTTTCATAACGTCGCGATCGACAGCGTCGCTGTACCCACTTGGAAGAATGCCCGGCGCTTGGCTCGTATCCTTATCGCCTGCTTGCACGACCGGTGCAATCCCGAAAGTAATTGTCACCAATAAAAATCCAGTCAGTCCGCTCAATTTCTTCATCGCCTTCGTCCTTTTTGGAGTTAGTCCTTGGCTTCAGCTTGATGCGGATCGTAATCCCAATACAGAACAGACCACAGGCGTTTTTGACGGACTGTCCCGCGACAATGACGAACTGGTCTAAGCCTCTGACGAGTGCAGTTGGTCACTGCGGCAAGCCGTTTCGTCAAAAGATTGAAAGACCAACGGGTACCCGTGGCAGAATGAAACGGTGATGTCGCCTCAGATGCGTCAGCGGCTTCGGCTGGTCGGAATCATCTGGCTCGGCTGGACTGTCGCAGGGCTTTTTTACATTATTCAAGACGCGGTACCGCGGCTCTATCGAGGCGGAGCAGTTCCTTGGAAGTACGTCTTCATCGGTTGGATGACGGGGATGTACGTGTGCGCCGCGCTCACACCGGCGGTCCTTTGGCTCGGCGACCGCTGGCCGATCGAACGCCGGTTCACGTACGCTGGATTCCATCTCCCGTTCAGCGTGGTCTTTTCGATCTCGGCGACAATGATCGAAGTGCCGGTTTTGCTGCTGCTGGGTGTTTTTCCAGCTAAAACTCCCCCCACTATTGTCACAGGAATCAAAATCTTTCTTTCGTGGGGCATTCAGGGTGGCGTCATTCGCTATTGGGCGGTCATCGTGCTGCAAGCCGTGTATCGGTCGCAAAAGCAGACCAAGGCTCGCGAGCGGGAAACATTCGAGCTGAAGGTGCAGGCATCCGAGCTCGCGCAGCAACTCGCGACGGCGCAACTGAGCGCTCTCAAGATGCAGCTTCAGCCGCACTTTCTGTTCAATACTCTCGGCGCCATCGTCGTTTTAATCCAGCAGCAGAAGGCCGCACAGGCTGAGGCGATGGTCGAAAAGCTCGGCGATCTGCTTCGTCTCACGCTCGAAGATGTGGAGGCCCAAGAAGTCCCGCTCTGGCGCGAACTGGAATTCCTTCGACTCTACCTTTCGATCGAACAGGTCCGCTTCGAGGATCGGCTGAAGGTGCGCATTGTACCAACCGCTGCGTTGTCCGAGGTACTCGTGCCCCACATGGTGCTGCAACCAATCGTGGAGAACGCCGTCCGCCACGGGCTTGGGCAGAGCGAGGAAGCCGTCACAATAGAGGTGGTGGCGAGCAGCAATAATGGGTCCCTCGCGCTTGTTGTATCCGACAATGGGCAGGGGCTGCCGTCCGCAACATCGGGTCACGCCGGGATCGGGCTGACGAACACAAGAAACCGCTTGTCTCGGCTGTACGGCGACAACGCAAGTCTTACCGTCGAGCAGGCGGAAAATCGCGGCGTTCGCGTTACGATCACATTGCCGGTCCGGATGGTCCCACCTGAGGGCGAAGCATGCAACTGAAAATCGTGGTGGTGGACGACGAGCCGCTTGCGCGCGAAGGGATGAAGCTGCTTCTCGGCCGCCAGCCGCAGGTTGGCTCCGTTTCGGAAGCGCGAAACGGACGAGAAGCGGTCAGCCTGATTCGGGAGCAGAAACCGGACTTGGTGTTTCTCGACGTGCAGATGCCGCGGATCGACGGCTTTGCTGTCGTACACACCATTGGCGCAGAGCGCATGCCGCCGGTGATCTTCGTGACAGCCCACGACCAGTACGCAATCCGAGCGTTCGAGATCGCAGCCCTCGATTACCTGCTCAAGCCGGTCACCGAGGAGAGATTCGGCGTCGCTTTCAAGCGAGCTCTGAATAGGCTACGAGGTGGGTCACACGAGGACACCACACGACAAGTGCTGACGATGCTCGATGCAGTTGCGAAGCCGCCTCGGCATCTTGAGCGATTCGCGGTGCGATCGGGTGAGCGCACGATTTTTGTGCCGGTCGACGAGGTGGATTGGATCGAAGCCTTCCAGAACTACGTTCGACTACACGCAGGCCCGGCGACCCACCTTCTGCACGTGCCCATGAACACCATCGAGACCGTGCTCGATTCCCGCCGATTCCTCCGCATTCACCGATCGCACATCGTAAACCTGCGACGGATCGCGCAGCTATGGTCGATAACGCACGGCCAGCATGTGATCGAACTCAAATCCGGGCAACGCCTGCAATCAGGCCGCACTTACGGCGAGCGAATCCGCAGCGCGCTTACGAACCCGTTTTGATCTGATAAGAAGCAACGACCAAATCGACGTGCCATGTGCGAACCACTGGCTTTGTGAAGAACCGCCTGTCTTGACAACCATAGCGTACCATCGTACTCTTACGCCATGCGATACTCAGCGGAACACAAAGCACAGAACCACGAAAAGATTCTTTCCGTGGCGGCCCGCTCTTTCCGCGAGCGCGGCGGTGACACCAGCGGCATCGGAACGGTGATGAAGAAGGTAGGCCTGAAAAAAGGGGGCTTCTACCGGCATTTCAAGAGCAAGGACGATCTATTCGTCGAAGCCGTGGCGCGGGCACTCGAAGAGACGGGAAGAGGCATGGTGGAAGTTGCAAAGTCGGCGCCCGAAGGTCAGGCTCTGCGGGCGATCATCGAGCGCTATCTAAGCGTGGGCCACTTGAATTCGCCGGGAAGCGGTTGCGTTCGCGCTGCCCTCGGGCCGGAACTTGCACGGAAACCGATTGCTGTGCGGAGAAGGATTGAAGGGTTGCTCGAAGCCTATCGTGAGCGCTTCCTACCATTCATGCCTGGAAAGACCCACGAAGAGAAACAGGGGAAGATCAGATTGTTGTTCCCAAGCATGGCGGGAGTGATGATGATGGCCCGTGTTAGTCCCGATCCTCAAAGGCGTGAGCAGATATTAACGGAGGCAAGGAACTTTTTTCTAAAGTCCTTCGCTAACGACTAACTTTTTTTGCTGTCTAAGAGTACGACCATACTCTTACTAGCAAAGAAAACCACCCCAAACTTGAATCAAGAGGAGAAACCGATGAAATTCATGATCCCTTTGCTCAGTGCAATGCTACCGCTGGCGTCGCTGGCCCAATCACAGTCTGGCGCCGGTTCAGGCGTACCCAGCGTCGCCATACCTAAAACCACTGCAGTGCTGGTCATCCTGACTCCCAGGCAGGGCGTAACCCCTCAACAAGTCATGGCCGTTATCCCAGACGAGATTCAGGCCACTGTGAAGCTCTACCTCGACGGGAAAATCCGCGAGTGGTATTCGCGCGGCGATGGCAAGGGCGTCATCTTCATACTTGATGTAAAGACCGAAAACGAGGCAAGAGACCTTATGGAATCGCTGCCGCTCGCGAAGGAGCAGCTAATGGATCACGAATACATTCCCGTCGGCCCACTGATGCCGCTGAAGGCATTAAACCCAGGAGCGCTGCAGTGAGTTCTTGCCGCTTATCAACATTTTCTTGGCCCGCACTGAAGGGAGGCGCCAATGTCGCTCTGGCTCGGCTTCTATTACGGTATTCGGAGCTTGCCTGGTGCGGAAACACGCCAATCGCGATGGATCATTGGTTCGGCGGTAGTCGCCGCGGCCTGTTTTGCAGATGCGCCGCATTACGGCATGGACGCCGCTCGCGCTTGAGCGTCTGCGGCTTCTCCCCGGACAGAACGCGTCATCGTTCGTCGCGGAGAACTAGCGCCCCATCGCCTTCGATGAGCGTGTTTGGTCATATCAATGGCCGGAATTCTAAAAAGGAGATTTCATCATGCCTCAACAAATGATCTGGTTTTTCGTGAGCATCGCATTCAGCTTAGTCGCATGGGGAACGGTCACCGCTCGATATATCTGGCCAAAGCTCCGGGGGCAGCCGCGGGCGGAAGCCTTGCAGCCGCTGCTGATCCTGAACAGCTTTCGCTTCGTCGGGCTGTCAATGTTGGTCCCCGGCGTAGTATCACCTGATCTGCCCTCTGTCTTCGCACATGCCGCGGCCTATGGGG
>Ga0070741_10001578_pt1 | contig 68294 bp, 67 predicted proteins | sample Coa_R1_4_FD_66440 | JGI IMG/M metagenome (GOLD analysis project Ga0070741, IMG submission 66440) | Surface soil microbial communities from Centralia Pennsylvania, which are recovering from an underground coalmine fire - Coalmine... | ecosystem: Environmental > Terrestrial > Soil > Unclassified ... | reverse complement strand
GCATCATCGAGTTCATCAAGGCCTACAACCGTCAAGCCAAGCCCTTCCGCTGGACCTACGAAGGCCGGCCACTCAAAGTGGCGTGACATCACAACGATCAACGCGCGGGACTACTAGGAGCCGACCGGGACCAGCTTGGCGCCGCAGGCGCAGGTGTAGTTGGTGTTGTCGGCGCCCTCGCAGTGGCAGGGCTCCTGGATCAGCACCCGGCAGCCGCAGCCCTCGTGGGTGCAGGTCAGCAGCGTTCCGGTCTCGTACGTCGTCGGCATCGATACTCCCCTTCCGTATTGGACGGGCGGACTCTACCCCAGCGCCCGGCGCCGGAATCCCTTGGTCAGGAAGGGGTTACGGGCGAGAAGCGGGCCAGCCGCAGGCTGTTCCCGAGGACGGCGATGCTGGAGGCGGCCATCGTCACGCCACAGGCCGCCGGGCTGAGGACGCCGGCGGCGGCCAGCGGGATGGCGACCACGTTGTAGCCGAAGGCCCAGCCGAGGTTCTGGCGGATCGTGCGGAACGTCCGCCGGGACAGGGCCAGGGCGGTGGCCACCGCCGCCGGATCGCTGCGCATGAGGACCATGCCCGCCGACCCGACCGCCACGTCGGTGCCGGCGCCGACCGCGATGCCGAGATCGGCGCCGACCAGGGCCGGCGCGTCGTTGACACCGTCGCCCACCACCGCCACCACCCGCCCGGCCGCCTGCAGGCCGGCCACCACGGCGATCTTGTCGGCCGGGGTGGCACCGGCCACCACCTCGTCGATGCCGGCCTCGGCGGCGGCGGCCACCACCGCCGGACGGGCGTCGCCGCTCACCAGCAGCACCCGGTGGCCGGTGCGCCGGAGCTCGGCCACGGCGGCGGCGGCGCTCGGCCGCAGGCCGTCGGCGAGGACGAAGACGCCCCGGACGGCGCCGTCCCATCCGGCGGCCACCACCGTCCGGCCGGCCGCCCCGGCCGCCCCCACGGCGGCGGCGATCGCACCGCCGGCGGCGGCGTCACCGGCCCGGCGGCCGGCGCCCGGGGCGGCGCCCGGCACGGCGAGGCCCTGCCCCGCCAGCCAGGGGAGGCTTCCGACGGCCACGTGACAGCCCTCGACGGTGGCCACCACCCCGCCGCCGGCGACGGCCCGGAAGCCCTGTGCGGGCGGGATCTCGACTCCGACCCGGCGGGCCTCGGCCACGACGGCCCGGGCCACCGGATGCTCCGAGCCCGCCTCGGCCGCCGCCGCCCGGGCCAGCAGCCGCTCGCCGCTCTCGCCGGGCCCGGCGGTCATGGCCACCACGACCATCCGGCCCTCGGTGATCGTCCCCGTCTTGTCGAGGACGACGGTGTCGACGGCGTGGGCCGCCTCCAGCACCTCCCCGCCCTTGATGAGGACACCGAGCCCGGCCCCCCGGCCCGTCCCGACGAGGACGGCGGCCGGCGTGGCCAGGCCCAGCGAGCAGGGGCAGGCCACGACGAGGACGGCCACCGCCGCCATGAGCCCGGCGCCGGGGTCGCGGCCGAGCACCGACCAGGCGGCGAAGGTGAGGGCGGCCACGGCCATCACCGCCGGCACCAGGCGGCCGGCGAGGCGGTCGGCCAGCCGCTGGACGGGCGCCTTGCGTCCCTGGGCCTCCTCCACCAGCCGGACGATGCCGGCCAGCACGGTGTCCCGCCCCACGGCCGTGGCCTCGACGTCGAGGGTGCCGTCGCAGTTGAGCGTGGCGCCGGTGACCCGGTCGCCGGCGGCCTTCTCCACCGGGAGGGATTCGCCGGTGAGCATCGACTCGTCGGCCGCCGAGGCGCCGGCCGCCACGACGCCGTCGACCGGGATCGTCTCCCCCGGCCGGACCCGGACCACGTCGCCGACGTGGACCTGCTCGGCCGGGATCGTGACCTCCGTCTCCCCGACCACCACCGACGCCTCCCGGGCCCGCAGCGCCAGGAGCCGCCCGACCGCAAAGCGGGCCCGCCGGCGGGCGGCGGCCTCGAGGCCCCGGCCGACCAGCAGGGTCGCGACGACGACGGCCACCCCGGTGAGGTGGGCGTGGCCGGGACCGGTGCCGGCGGCGTGGCCGTGAGCGCCGCCGCCGGTCCCCGTTCCGGGCCCGCCCGCCCCGGCCAGGAAGTGCCACAGCCCGGCGCCGTAGGCGGCGACGACGGCCGACGCCACCAGCGTGTCCATGGTCGCCGAGCGGTGACGGAGGGCCAGCGCCGCCCCCCGCAGGAACGGGAAGCCGCAGCCGAAGAGCACGGCGGCGGCGACGGCGAGGGCGGCCGCCTCGCCGCCCCGGCCCGTCCGCAAGGCGGGCAGACCGACGAGGGCCAGCGCCAGCGGCCAGGCGACGGCGGCCCGCACGAACCAGGGCCGGGCCGGGTGGCCGCCGTCGGCGGCCGGGGCGGCCACGGCGTCGGCGACGACCACGGACGGCTCGTAGCCGAGACCGCCGACCACCTTGCACAAGGCTTCGGGCTCCGTCTCACCGGCCCGGAAGGCCACCCGGGCCCGGCCGGTGGCGAAGTTGACGCCGGCGTCGAGGACGCCGCCGTGGGCCCGGAGCGACTTCTCCACCCGGGCGGCGCAGGCGGCGCAGGCCATGCCGCCGACGGCGATCTCTACGGTCTCGGTCCTCGCCTCGGCGAGAGCCGGCTGGAACGACACGGCCATCGGTCGGTCTCCCCCGGACGAGCAGCGACAGCACGCTGGAGCGGCACGCTTGCCGCGGTTAGTCGCCGCCGCCGCCCGGCCGGTTCCCGCCGCCGGCGGTTACCAGGATCTGTCAGCCGGATCGTCAGGCGGTGCGGTGCCCGGCCTCGCCGATGGCGGCGGCCACCGCCTCCCGGTCGGCGTCGCCCGTCACGGTCACGGTCTTGGCGGCGACGTCGACGCTGACACCGGTCACGCCGGGCACCTCGCCGAGCTTCTCGGTCAGCAGCTCAGCGCACCCGTCGCACACGATGCTCGGGACATCGAGGTGGACCACCGGCATCGGACTCTCCTTGGTCGGGAAGCCTCGCCCGCCAGACGAGCCCGGCGGCGAGGAACAGGAAGGCCGGGAGGTGGACGGCGAGGCCGGCCACGACCCCCGGCGCACTGTGGAGCGTGAAGGCGTGAAGGTCGGCCTCCTCGGCGGCCAGCGCCCCGGCCGCCGCCCCCACGGTCACCGCCGTCGCTCCGGGCCGGGTGAGCAGCCCGCCGGCCCCGCCGGTGGCGACGGCGAGGCCGGCCACGAGGGCCGGCCCGGCCAGCAGCGCCAGCCGGGCCGCCAGCGGGCCGGTGACGTGGACCACCTGCATCGGCGCCAGGAGGCTCACGATCAGCGCCTCCACCAGCATCCCGGCCCCGAGACCGAAGAGCATGGCGAGGAGCGGGTTCTGCGGACGCCCGATGCTCCGGCGGGCCGACCGGGCCACGAGGGCCAGCAGGCCTCCCCCGATCAGGCAGCAGAGCACCGGCCTCCGACCGCCTCAGGCCGAGAGGCCGGTCGGCCGGCGGCGCGACCGGGTGCCGAGCGCCACGCCGAGCCCGCCGGCCAGCAGGAGCAGGCCGGCGGCGGCGGCCAGCGAACGGTCGGCGGCGCCGGTGCCGGCCAGGGAGCCGGAGGCCTTGGGGGCGGCGTCGGCGTCGTCGTCGCCCGCCGGCTTCGGCGACACGGCGCTGGCCGCGCCGGCCGTCAGCTTCACGATCGGCGCCGGGTTGTCGGGCTCGGCGCCGTCGGGCCCGGGCAGCTCGATCCAGCGGACGACCTGGCCGTCGGAGTACGTCTGGACGATCTTGAACGTCACCTGGGCGGCGTTGGGCAGCTGCTTGACGGTGAGCGTGACGTCGGCCTCGGCGCCCTTGGCCAGCGCCGGCCCGCTCAGGGTGAAGCCGCCGTCGCCGCCCGGCGCCAGCGTCCAGCCGGTCGGGCCCGACGTCAGCGTGACCTGGTCGGCGGGGATGGCCGGGTCGGCGACGACGTCGAGCTTGCTGGTGCCGGCGGTGCCCGATTCGCCGGCGGCGGTGATCTTCAGCGTGGCGTTGGCGGCCCCCGGCGATCCCGGCGTGGCCGTCACCTGGACGTGGGCCCAGGCCGGCCCGGCCAGCAACCCGACGGCCAGAGCCGCCCCGGCGGTGACCGTCCCGATTCGGCGCAGCTTCATGGAACTCTCCCTTGGTCCGGTCGGGAGCTGGGCCTCACCGGCCTCGCGGGGCGCGACGTACCCACTCCTGTGTACCGCGGGGTGGTCGGATCGTCACCTCCGGAAGTTCCCGGTTTCGGTCCCCGGCTTGTTGCAACTAGCCTGCGACAACGTCCAGGTTGCGACCAAGGGCGTCTCTCCGGTGCACATCCCCGACGGCTACCTCTCCCCCTCCACCTGTGCCGCCTTCTACGGCGCGTCGGTGCCCGTGTGGGTCACGGCCGCCCGGCGGGTCAAGAGGGTGGTGAAGAGCCGCTTCGTGCCGCTGGTGGCCATCGGTGCCGCCTACAGCTTCCTGGTGATGATGTTCAACGTGCCGATCCCCGACGGCACGACCGCCCACGCCGTGGGCGGGGTGCTGGTGGCCGTGCTGCTCGGGCCGTGGGCGGCGGTCATCGCCGTGAGCATCGCCCTGCTGATCCAGGCGCTGTTCTTCGGCGACGGCGGCGTCCTGGCCTACGGGGCCAACGCCTTCAACATGGCGATCGTCATGCCGTTCGTCGGCTACGCCGTCTACCGGGCCCTGGTCCACCGCAACCTCGCCCTGACCAGCCCCCGCCGGCCGCTGGGGGCGGCCATCGGCGCCTACGTCGGCCTCAACGCCGCCGCCCTCTGCGCCGCCGTCGAGTTCGGCCTCCAGCCCGACCTCTTCCACACCGCCGACGGCACGCCGCTCTACGCCCCCTTCCACCTCGCCCAGACGATCCCGGCCATGCTCTTCGCCCACCTGCTGGTGGCCGGGGTGGTCGAGGCCGCCCTCACCGCCGGGGTGGTCACCTACCTGCAGCGGGCCAACCGGCCGATCCTCCGGATCAACCAGGCGATGACGCCGGACTGGGAGGTCGAGGAGCCCCCGACGGGGCTGGGGTGGCGCTGGGCGCTGATCGGCCTCGGCCTGATGGCCGTGCTGACCCCGCTGGGGCTTCTCGCCCCCGGCGGCGCCTTCGGCGAGGCCGCCCCCGGCGACCTCGACCTCCGCCGCTACCACCTCGACGCCGTTCCGTCGGGCCTGCGCCGCTACGCCGGCTTCTGGCACAACGCCCTGTTCAACGGCTACGACTTCTCCCACGACGCCCACCCGGTCGCCGGGTACCTGATCTCGGCCGCCGTCGGGATGCTGGTCATCGGCCTGGCGGTGCTCGTGGTGTTCCGGGTCGTCGGCCGCCGGATGCGGACGGGCGAAGCCGCCGCCGCGCCGGTGACGCCCGTGGCGCCGGACGTGGCGTCGCCGGGGGCGGCCGACGTGACGATCGATCTCGTCGAGCCGCGGGCGGCCCGCCCGACCCCGAAGTGGCTCCTGGAGGCCGAGGTGGGGCTCTGCCCCTGCGGCTGCATCGGCAAGCGGCGCAAGGGCAGCTTCGTGGACAAGACGCTCGGCGACGGCGCCGGCGTCCTCCGCCGGGCGGTGTTCTCCGACGACGTCGCCCGATCCCCCGGCCTGCTGCAGCGGATGGACGCCCGGGTCAAGATCGTCGGCCTGGTCGGGCTGCTGGTGGCGGCGGGGCTGGTGCGGACCATCCCCGTCCTGATCGCCTGCTACCTGGCCACACTGGGCCTGGCGGCCGCCTCCCGCCTCTCGCTGGCCTTCTTCGTCAGGCGGGTGTGGCTGTTCGTGCCGATCTTCACCGGGGTCGTCGTGCTCCCGGCCACGTTCAGCTTCGTGACGCAGGGCCACATCGTCGTTCCCCTCGGATCCTGGTTCGGCCACCGGGTCGGGCTCACGAGCCAGGGCCTCCACAGCGCCGGGCTGCTGGTGATGAGGGTGGCGACGTCGATCTCGCTGGTGGTGCTGGTCACGCTCACGACGCCGTGGACGAACCTGCTGGCGGCGCTGCGGTCGCTGCGGGTCCCCCGCATGTTCGTCACCGTGCTCGGCATGGCCTACCGGTACCTGTTCCACCTGCTCGGCTCGGTGACCGACATGTACACCGCCCGCAAGGCCCGCATGGTCGGGGCCGAGACCGACGTCGCCTCGGGCCGGGCCTTCGTGGCCGCCGGCGCCGGCGCCCTGTTCGGCAAGGCCCACGCCCTGTCGGAGGAGGTGCACCAGGCGATGCTGGCCCGGGGCTTCACCGGTGAGGTGAGGAGTCTCTGATGCCGGACCACCCCCTGCTGGCGCTCCACGGCGTGTCGTACCGCTACCTCGGCCGCTTCCCGGCGCTGGTCGACGTGTCCCTCGCCGTCCACGAGGGGGAGAAGCTGGCGCTGCTCGGCGCCAACGGCTGCGGCAAGTCGACGCTGCTCAAGGTCCTCGACGGGCTGGTCTTTCCCGACGAGGGGATCTACGAGGCCTTCGGCGCCAAAGTCACCGACGCCAACCTGGAGGACGAGCAGTTCAACCGGGGGTTCCGGTCCCGCGTCGGCTTCGTGTTCCAGAACTCCGACGCCCAGGTCTTCTCCCCCACGGTCCGGGAGGAGATCGCCTTCGGCCCCCTCAACATGGGCCTGCCGCCAGGGGTCGTCGACGTCCGGGTGGCCGACACGCTGGAGATGCTCGACATCGCCGACCTCGCCGACCGGGCGCCCTACCAGCTGTCGGGGGGGCAGAAGAAGCGGGTGGCCATCGCCTCGGTGCTGGTGATGAACCCCGACGTCCTGCTCTTCGACGAGCCGACGGCGGCCCTCGACCCCCGCACCGCCGACTGGCTGACCGGTCTCATCGTCGACCTCAACCAGGCCGGCAAGACGATCGTGCTGGCCACCCACGACCTCGCCAGCCTCGACGTCCTCGCCGACCGCTGCGCCGTTTTCTCCGAGGGCCACCGGATCGTGGCCGAGGGCCCGCCGGCCGGCGTCCTCGGCGACCGGTCGCTGCTGGAGTCGGTCAACCTCGTCGGCGGCGGCCGGGCCGGGGAGCGCCCGCTCCCGAAGGCGTGGCGTCAGCCGGCGAAGTAACCCCCGTCGACGGGGAAGGGGACGCCGGTCACGTAGGACGACTCGTCGCTGGCCAGGAAGAGGGCGGCCCGGGCGATGTCGTCGGCGGTCCCGGTCCGGCGCAGTGGCGCCAGGCGGTGCAGCACCTCCTCGGGCCGCCCGGCCAGCACCCGGTCGAGCATCGGGGTGGCGATGAAGCCGGGGCAGATGCAGTTGGCCCGGATACCGCGCGGGCCGTACTCCAGCGCCACCGTCCGGGTGAGGCCGATGACGCCGGCCTTGGCCGCCGAATAGGCGGAGCTGCGGGCCAGCCCGACGAGCCCTGCCACCGAGGCCGTGCTGAGGATCACCCCGCCGCCCTGTTCGATCATGTGGGGGATGGCCGCCCGCATGGCCCGGTAGACGGCGGTCAGGTTGACGGCGATGACCCGGGCCCAGTCGTCCTCGCCGTACTCCAGCAGGTTGACGGACGGGCCCTCGACGCCGGCGTTGTTGAACAGGATGTCGAGCCGGCCCTGCGCCTTGACCGTCGTCTCGACCATGTTGTCGACGTCGGCGGCGTCGGCCACGTCGGCGTGGATGAACGAGGCCGTTCCGCCTTCGGCCTCGATGAGCCCGACGGTCTCCTCGCCCGCCTCGTCGGCCCGGTCGACGACGGCGACCGCCGCCCCTTCCCGGGCGAAGAGAAGGCTGCTGGCCCGGCCCATGCCCGAGCCGCCGCCGGTGATGAGCGCCACCTTGCCCTTCAGTCGGTCCATGGCCGCGCCACGCTAGTCAGGCGGGCCCCGAAGGCCGGCGTTCCTCACCGCCGGCATGGCGCGGTGAGGAACGCCGGTTCCAACGAGCCAGCCGGTCAGCCGGCGTCGGCCGCCACGGCGGCAAGGACGTCGAGCCGGGCGGCCCGCCGGGCGGGTCGCACGCCGGCCAGAATGCCGGCCGCCGCCCCGGCCGCCACCACGGCCCCCAGCCGAGCGACGGGGATCGTCAGCCGGGCGACGTCGGTGCCGGCCGCCGACACCAGGGCCCAGCCGAGGAACACGCCGAGCCCGACGCCGCCCAGCGTCCCGAACAGGGCCACGATGACCGCCTCCCGCCGGAGCATGGCCCGCACCTGCCGGCGGGTCTGGCCCACGGCCCGGAGCAGGCCGATCTCCCGGGTCCGCTCGTGGACCGACAGCGCCAGGGTGTTGGCGATGCCCATCAGGGCGATGAGGATCGACAGCGCCAGCAGGACGTAGACGATGCCCAGCATCATGTCGATCCGCTGCGTGGCGGCGGCGACGTACTGCGCCCGGTCCTGCACGGTCGGCCGCCCGAACGGCACCGCCGCCCGGGTGACGGCCGCCTCGCCGCTGGCCAGGCCGACGCCGGGCCGGAGCGAGACGAACACGAGCCGGTCGGTGTCCTGGGGGGCGTGGGGCGCCCACGTCGCCCGGGGCAGGAGGTAGTCGCCGGCCACGTCGGTCGAGCGGTAGACGGCGCCGATCGTGAGCTGGCGGCTGGTGCCGTCGGCGAAGCCCACCGGCACGGCGGTGCCGACGTGCCAGCCCCGCTGGTCGGCCACGTCGGACGACACGGCCAGCTGCCCGTCGCCCACCCCGTCGAGCGTCCCGGCGGCGACGTCGAGCCGCAGCAGGTGGCTCAGCGCCGGGACGTCGGCCACGCTCACCGCCTCGGCCTTCCCGCCGACGAGGGCCACGCCCTTGCCGACCCCGGTGGCCTCGGCCACCTGGGGCAGCCCGGCCACGGTGGCGGCCAGCTGCGGGCTGAGCCCGCCGCCGCCGAACCCCGGGGCCGAGATCGTCAGGTCGCCACCGAACGACTGGTCGACGGAGGCGGCCATCGACGCCCGCAGCGAGGAGGCGAACACCGTGAAGACCACCACCACGCCGACTCCGACGAGGAGCGCGGTGGCGCTGCCGGCGGTGCGGCGGGGGTTGCGGCGGGCGTTCTCCCGGGCCATGGCGCCGGTGACGCCCCGGAAGCGGGCCGCCGGCCAGCCGAGGACGGCCACGGCCGGCCCGGCCACCACCGGCCCGAGGACGACGAGGGCGACCAGGGTGAGCGCCGAGCCGAGCCCGACCGGGGCGAGCCCGCCCCCGCCGGCCACGCCGGCCACGACGACGGCCACCCCGAGGGCGCCGAGCACGGCGCCGACCACCGCCCGGGCCCGGGACGTGCCGCTGTGGTCGACGGCGACGTCGCGCAGGGCGGCCAGCGGCTTGACCCGCGACGCCCGGATCGCCGGCGCCAGTCCGGCGACGACCGTGGTGGCCAGGCCGGCCACGAAGGCCACCACCAGGCTGGTGGTGCTCACGCTGAGCCCGGCGGCGGGGAGGGCGAACCCGGCCCGGTCGAAGAGGGCCTTGAGCAGCCCGGCCAGGCCGATGCCGCCGGCCAGGCCGGCCAGCGAGGCGACGACGCCGACGGCCACCGTCTCGGCCAGCACGGCCCCGATGATCTGGCGGCGGCGGGCGCCGAGGGTCCGCAGCAGCGCCGCCTCCCGGGTGCGCTGGGCGGTGAGGACGGAGAACGAGTTGTAGATGCTGAAGGTGCCGACGAGGAGGGCGATGCCGGCGAAGATCAGCAGGAAGGCCGACAGGGCCGAGAGGAACCCGCGGGTGACGTCGTCGACGTTCTCCTTGGTCAGTTGGGCGCCGGTGATCGTCTCGGCCCGGGCCGAGGCCGGCACCGCCGCCTGCACCCGGGCGGCCAGCGTCGCCTGGCTGACCCCGGGCTGCGCCTTGACCAGCACCCGGGAGATCTTGGCCGGGTCCTTGGTGAGGTGGGCGGCGGCACCGGCGGGGGTGAAGGCCACGAAGGTGGACGGGCCGAAACCGTCGGCCGTCCCGAAGGTGGCGAGGCCGACGATCGTGACCCGGACGGGCTCGGGCGTCTCGACGATGGTCGTGTCGCCGACCTCGAGGTGGCCGGCCTTGGCCGCCCCCCGGTTGATCACGACCTCGTCGGAGGCGCTCGGCGCCCGTCCCTCGACGAGGCGGTAGGGGTTGAGGTCGGGGTCGGTGATCCACACGCCGGCCAGGCGGGGCGGGCCGTTGCCGCCGACGGCCTTGCCGTTGGCGCCCAGGATCTGGCCGTAGCCCTGCACGTCGGCCACGGCGTCGGCCACGCCCGGAACGGCGGCGACCTCGTTCACCAGCGAGGCGTCGAGCAGACCCCGCTGGCTCATGCCCGGTCCGGCGTCGCCGCCCGCCTTGAGCTGGTCGGCGCTGCGGACGACGACGTCGGTCCGGCTGTTGGCGGCGGCGAACAGGTCGGCGAAGTTGGACCGCAGCGTGTCGGACAGCGCCAGGGTCCCGGCCAGGAAGGAGACGCCGAGCAGCACGGCGAGCATGGTCCCGACCAGGCGGCGCTTGCCGGTCGTGATGCGGCGGAGGGCGATGCGGAGCACGTCAGCCTCCCAGGGCCTTGAGCCGGTCGAGGACGCCGGCCGCGGTCGGGGCTTCGAGCTGGTCGACGAGCCGGCCGTCGGCCAGGAACAGGGCGGCGTCGGCGTAGCCGGCGGCGACGGGGTCGTGGGTGACCATGACCACCGTCTGGCCGAGCTCCAAGACCGCCCGGCGGAGGAAGCCGAGGATCTCGGCGCCGGCCCGGGAGTCGAGGTTCCCGGTCGGCTCGTCGGCCAGGATGATCTCCGGCCGGGTCACCAGCGCCCGGGCGACGGCGACGCGCTGCTGCTGCCCGCCGGAGAGCTCGGACGGGCGGTGGGTGAGCCGGTCGGCGAGCCCGACGGTGGCCACGACCTCGTCGAGCCAGCGGCGGTCGGGGCGCCGGCCGGCCAGGGCCAGGGCCAGGGGAAGCGTGATGTTCTCCTCGGCGGTGAGCGTGGGGACGAGGTTGAAGGACTGGAAGACGAAGCCGATGCGGTCGCGCCGCAGGAGCGTGAGCTGCTTGTCGGACAGGGACCCGAGGTCGGCGTCGCCGATCACGACCTGGCCCGACGTGAGCGAGTCGAGGCCGGCCAGGCAGTGCAGCAGCGTCGACTTGCCCGAGCCGGAGGGGCCCATGACGGCGGTGAAGCGCCCTTCGGGGAACTCGACGGTGATCCCGTCGAGGGCCCGGACGGCGGTGTCGCCGCCGGCGCCGTAGATCTTGGTGGCGGAGCGGGCGGCGGCCGCCACCCGGCGGCCCGGGGCCGGGTGGGCCGCCGGGGCCGGCCGGGTGGCCGTGACGCCGCTCACTTGCTGCGCTCCCGCAGGACGGTGAGGCGGTTGCGGTACTCGTCGGCGTCGATCTCGCCCTTGGCGTAGCGCTCGGCGAGGACCGCCTCGCCGCTCCGCCAGTTCGGACCGAACCGGCCGCAACGGCGGAAGGCCCGCACGACGAGGAAGATGATCGCGGCCCAGAAGAGCAGCGGGATGAGGAACCACCAGCCGGGGCCGTGGCCCCAGTGGTGAACGGCGAGGATGGCAGCGTGTGTATTCATGCCAAGATCGTCGGCAATCCGCCCGCCGTACTCGTCAACCCAGCGTGGGTACTTGGGCTACCGCATTCGCCGTACTCGCCGCCCACCCCCGGCCCAACCGGCGTTCGTTTACCGCCCCCCAGCGGAAAAGGAACGCCAGAACGGAGCGGGGCTACAGCCAGCCGGGGCGGACCAGGCCGGACTCGTAGGCGGCCACGACGAGCTGGGCCCGGTCCCGGGCGCCGAGCTTGGCCATCGACCGGTTGATGTGGGTCTTGGCCGTGGCGGGGCTCATGTAGAGCCGCTCGGCGATCTCGTCGTTGGACAGGCCCTCGCCGACGAGCGCCAGCACCTCCCGCTCCCGGTCGGTGAGGATGTCGAGCTGCTTGGCCGGGCCGGGGTCCTTGGCGTTGCGGGCGAAGGCGGCGATCAGCCGGCGGGTCACGCCGGGCGACAACAAGGCGTCGCCGCCGGCCACGGCCCGAACGGCGCGCAGCAGCTCCACCGGCTCGGTGTCCTTGACGAGGAACCCGCTGGCCCCGGCCCGCAGCGCCTCGAAGACGTACTCGTCGAGCTCGAAGGTCGTGAGGATCACGATGTGGACGCCGCTCAGGCGGTCGTCGGCGGTGATCGACCGGGTGGCGGCCAGCCCGTCCGACCCGGGCATGCGGATGTCCATCAGCACGACGTCGGGCCGCAGCTCCCGGCAGAGCGACACCGCCTCGTCGCCGTTGCCCGCCTCGCCGACGACGGTCAGGTCGGCCTCGGCGTCGAGGAGAGCCCGGAACCCGGCCCGGACCAGCGCCTGGTCGTCGGCCAGGAGGACCCGGATCACCGGTCCCCACCGAGCGGCAGCCAAGCCCGCACCCGGAAGCCGCCCCCGGGTCGGGGTCCGGCGTCGAGGCGCCCGCCGAGGGCGGCGGCCCGCTCCCGCATGCCGGTCAGTCCCCGCCCGCTCCCGTCCGAGGACGCCGGCCCGCCGCCGGGGCCGTCGTCGTCGACCTGCAGCGTCACGGCGTCGTCGCCGTAGCTGATGAGGACGGTGGCGCCGGCCCCGCCGGCGTGACGGGCCACGTTGGTCAGCGCCTCCTGGGCGATGCGGAAGGCGGCCCGGTCGACGCCGGGCGGGAGCGGACGTTCCCGGCCCGACACCTCGACCCGCACCGCCACCCCGGCCGACGCCGCCCTGGCCACGAGCCCCTCGAGGTCGGCGGCCAGCCGGGGCGCGGGCCGCAGAGGAGCGGCGTCGCCCTCCCGCCGCAGGACGTCGAGAACGGACCGCAACTCGCCCAGCGCCTCCTTCGAAGCGTCCTTGATGGCGGCCAGCGCCGCTCGGGCCTGGTCGGGATGCTCGTCGATGAGGTGGAGGCCGACGCCGGCCTGGACGCTGATGAGTGAGATGTTGTGGGCCAGCACGTCGTGCAGCTCCTGGGCGATCTGGAGCCGCTCCTCGCTGGCCCGCCGCTCCGCCTCCTCCCGCCGCACCCGGGCCGCCGCCATCCCCCGCTCCCGCCGGACCTTGACGACCTCGGCCACGGCGGCCAGCACCAGCAACCAGGCCGCCAGCCCCAGGATCTCGTGGCCCACCGGGGCCCGGTCCCGCCCGAACCAGTGGGGCAGCCACAGGAACGCCGCCCACCCGACGGCCAGCGTCGCCCACGCCTCCCACCGCCGCCCCCGCCAGGCGGCGTTGACGTAGGCCACGATCAGGCCGAGCCAGATCGGGCCCTCCCGGTAGCCGATGACGACGTAGGCCAGCGTCGTGAGGAAGGCCACCTCGAGCACCGCCACCGGGAACCGCCGGCGCACGGCCAACGCCGCCGGTCCGGCGGCGAGGAGAACGACGCCGAGGGCGTCGAGCGGGTGGCGCCCGGGCTGGGGCCGGTGGTGGGCGGCGAGCGCGGTACCGACAACCTGGAAGAACCCGACCACGACGGCCACGCCCAGGTCGTGTCGCGACCACCGCCACCGCGGCGCGGTGTCGGACGGGTCGGACGGGTCGGAGCGCGGCGCGCCGGCCGGAGCGAAGTGCACGGCTCAACGCTACGGCCCGCCGCCGGAGGCGTCATCCACCCCCGGTTGGATCCGGCGCTACCGCAGCCACGGTACGCCTCAGACGGTCAGCCGACAATACCGAAAAGTTACCGTCCGTCATTCAAATGAAATAATCCGACCCCGGCCGTCCTCGGAGCCCTTGTGCCACAACGACAAGACGCTTCGGTCTCATCGGAAATACAACACCAGATGGTTGGCCCATAGGTGCCATCACTGACCCCCAGACACCGGTGAATACCGCAGGACATTGTGGTCGAATTGCCCCCGCCGCCGAGGCGAACGACGTCTCCGAAGGCGGTGGGGAGGGTGACCATGCCGCACGGAAGGCGGAGAACGAACTGGGGTCCTCTGGCGTTGGTCGCGACCCTGGCCCTCATGGCCGGGGCGTGCTCGGGTGGCACGACCAAGAACGCCTCGTCGAAGTCGAACAACCAGGCGGCGGCGGCCGCCGCCCCGGCCGCAGCCTCGGGCAGCACCGCCGCGCCCGGCACCGACAACGGCGCCCCGCCCGGCACCGCCGATGCCGGCGCCGCCGCGGCGGCGACCCCGAACGGCGCGCCGGCGGCGGCGGGGTCCTCGACGCCCGCCGCGGGACCGGCCTCGGGGTCGGCGGCGGCCACGAACGGCCCGAAGCCCGCGGCCCGGGCGGCGGCGGCCAACGGCCCGTCCGGCCACAACGCCCCGGCGGCGGCGCCCGGCGCTCCGGCCGTGGGCGCCCCCGCCACCCCCGGCGCCCCGGGGCAGAAGGCCAACTACGCCTCCGACGTCGGCGTCACGGCCGACACGATCCGGCTCGGGACGATCAACATGACGTCGGCCACCCGGAGCCTCGGCCCGGCCATCGCCGGCGTGCAGGAGCAGAACCTCGACGCGGCGGTGAAGTACATCAACCGGACCGGGGGCGTGAGCGGCCGCAAGCTGCAGCTCGTCACCTGTGACGACGGCGGCGACGTGGCCCGGGGCCGGGCCTGCTACGAGAAGCTGAAGAAGGACGTCTTCGCCATGATCCCGTCGGTGACCTGGCTGACCGACGTCATCCACGACCGGCTCGTGAAGGACAAGGTGCCGTGGCTGTCGTGGGGCTGGTTCAAGAGCGAGTACGAGGACCCGTGGATGTTCCCCTGCCACGCCAACGGCATGCGGGAGGCGACGGCGCTGGCCGACTGGACGGCCAAGATCATCAAGCCGGCCACCGTCGGGATCATCTACCTCAACGTGACCGAGGACATCGCCGCCAAGGACATCGCCACCAAGGAACTGGAGAAGAACAACATCAAGGTCGTCGCCTCGGTGGCCCAGGAGTGGGACTCCCCCGACGAGTCACAGCACGTCCTGGCCATGCGGGCGGCCAACCCCGACTTCATCCTGTCGTTCTCCTGGCCGGCGCCGGTGGCCAAGTTCGCCCACGACGCCGACACGCAGCACTGGGCGCCCAAGCTCGGTTTCGGCGCCAACCACCTGACCGGCGACCCCGGCTACGGCCCGATCTTCGGCGACTACATCAAGGACCGCTTCTACACGATCACGTCCTGGGGCGTGCCGACCGCCCCCGACCCGAACAACCCCGAGGGGTTCACCCCCGAGCAGAAGCTGATGGAGGAGGAGCTGCTGCGGACCAACGGGCGGGAGTACCAGGGCTTCAAGTGGCGCTACGCCGGCATGCACCACATCACGCAGTCCGGCTGGGTGTGCACCCGGATCCTGGCCAAGGCGGCGGCCGAGATGGGTCCCGACGTGACCCGGGAAGGACTGAAGAAGATCCTCGAGTCGCGGCCCTGGGACTCCGGCATCGGCGTGACCCTCTACTGGCCGGCGACGAGCCACAACGACAACCCGTACTCCTACAACCGGGAGTTCATCTACAAGTGGATCACCGCCAAGGACGGCGGCTGGGACCTCAAGCGGATCCTCCCCGACCCGGTCTTCGACTGCAAGGGCCCGAACATCCCGCCCACGGCCAAGACCGACTGCTGAGATCCGATCCACCCGCTCCACCGGCGGGGTGACCGGCCGCACTCTCCTGTGCTCGGCGGCCGGTCACCCCGCCGGGTCCGCGACGGGGTCGCCTGCGGCCCCGACCGAGAATCGATCATGCCGTTTTTCGAGAAACCTGCCCTCCAGGGGCGGTTTATCGGGAAACGGCGCGGCGCCGGCGGCGCCCGTAGGCGGCGAGTCCGGCCGTGTCGACGGCGAGGAGGATGGCGGCCGCTCCGGCGAGGCCCCGGCGATCGGAGGGCCGTGCCGGCTCCGGCCGGGGGATGAGCCCGGCGATGGCGACGGGCAGGGGCGTCGCGTCGTCGGCGGGGGCGGACGACACCGGCCCGGCGGCCGGCGACGACGGCGCGGTGGTGGACGGCGCGGCGGTCGAACCGGTGGCGGGAGAACTGGTGGTCGCCGGTTCGGCGCGCCCCGCGCCCGATCCGGCCGCCTGGTCACCGGGGGCGGCCGGCGGCGACGGCGGCGGGAACGTGGCCGCAGGGTTGCGGCGGGCCGGCGGCGAGGTGGGAGCCGGGCGACCGGCCGGCCCGTCCGGGGCGGCCGTGGCGGCCGGTGCCGGAGCGGGACCGCCGGCGTCGGACGGACCGCCGGCGTCGGACGGACCGCCGACCGCCGGCGGCGCCGGCGGCGGGGCGGAAGGCGGCGACCCGGCGGGAGGAGCCGCCGAAGCGGAAGGCGGCGTCCCGGCGGGAGGGGCCGCCGGAGCCGGCGCCGCCGCCGGAGCCGTGCCCCGGCAGCTGTCACTGCCGGCGTCGGTGAACTTGCTGCCGGCTGCCGGCACGAACCGCCAGTCGTAGGCACCGTCGCCGAGCGTCAACTCGATCACGCCGTAGGCCCCGTTGTTGCGGATCTGGCTGTTGGGAGCGACGCCGGCCCAGCCCCCGAGCGCCGCCCCGCCCGTCCCGACGATGAACTCCCGGATGCCGTTGGCGGGGTCGGCGTGGCCCGACGGGTCCTGGGGGGCGAAACGCTCGTAGTCGTGGTCGTGGCCGTTCAGCACCAGCGTGGCGTGGTGGGCGTAGAGCACCCTCCAGAAGGCGCCGACGGCGTCGTTCCCGCCCGAGGTTCCCGAGGTGAAGCGGGGGTGGTGCCAGTAGGCCAGGATGCACTGCGCCGGATTGGCGGCCAGGTCCGAGCCGAGCCAGCTGGTCTCCTTCGAGCAGTTGACGTCGTCGCAGTTGCTGTTCAGGGCCACGATGTGCCAGGACCCGACGTCGTAGCTGTACCAGCCGCTGCCCGGCGCTCCGGCGGCGGCACCGAAGTACTGGTAGTACGGGGTGGCCTTCGAGACGTCGTAGTCGTGGTTCCCGGGGACGGGATGCGTCCGGTCCTTGAACGCCCCCCAGGTCGGGTCGTAGCAGTCGGAATAGTCGCCGGCGCTGCCGTCGGGATAGGCGTTGTCGCCGATGGTGGCCACGGGGCCGGTGGTCTTCTCCACGAGCTTGGCCGTGTCCCCCCCTGCATTGCAGCCGTCGATGTCCCCGGCGGCGGTGAACACCGGCCCGTCGGCGGCCGCCGTCACGAGGGCCTCGTGGGCGGACGCCGCCGGCGCCGTGCCCCGAGTCACCGCCGCCACCGAAACCGCCGCCACGAGCACGGCTGCCGCGGCGCCGGACCGTCGCCACGACGACCGCACCACCACATCCCCCCTGCGCTATCCGGCCGGATACCCAGCCGCTGTCGCGGTTCGACGCCTTGTCCGGATTCTCCTGTTTGCGCCGATAGCGGGCGCATCGCAAACCTTTGACCGCCGGCCACAGGAATTTCCCTCCCCGTTCGCAGGGAATCGTCGACGTCGGCTGGAACCATCATCAGTGGTGTGTGGCGGGGCGCCTCCTCCCCGCCGGCAGAGGAGCACCGTGCGCCTGCGCTTCCGGCTCATGCCACCCGACGAGGGCTTCTTCGACCTCTTCAACCAGGCCGCCGACAACCTGGCGGAGTCGACCCGCCTGCTCCGGGACCTGCTCGGTGACGTCGGCTCGTCAGCGGTGCGAGACGAGCTGACGGCCTGCGAGCGGCGCGGCGACCAACTGACCGACCGCATCCGCACCCGTCTCCACCAGACGATCGTCCCGCCGTTCGACCGCGAGGACATCCACGATCTCGCCGAGCACGTCGACGACGTGGTCGACGACATCGACGCCGCCGGCCGGCTGCTCCTGCTGCACGGGGTCACCCGGCCGGTCCCCGAGCTCTTCGAGATGGCCGACCTGCTGGTCAAGAGCGCCGAGGCCAACGTGGCTCTCATGGCCAAGCTGCCGAAGCTGCGGGGCCTGCGCCCCGAACTCGACGAGATCGACCGCCTCGAGAGCGAAGCCGACCGGATCTACCGGCGCTCCGTCGCCCGCCTCTTCTCCGGCGAGTTCGAGGCGTTCGAGGTCATCAAGATGAAGGACATCGTCGAGGGCATCGAGGCGTCGGTGAACAAGATCGAGACGATCTCCGACGTCATCGAGTCCATCGCCCTGAAGCAGGCCTGATCCCGCCCGATCCGGCTCACGACGCGGTGCGTCGTCTCCGGGCGATCGCCGGGGCGATGGCCCGGGCGACCTCCCGGGCCCGCTCCTTCGCCCGCTCGGCCACCGGGCCTTCGAAGTACTCGTCGACGGTCTCCTCGAACAGCTCGATCCACCGGCCCAGCTCGGCGCACCCGAACGGCGCCCTGGCCCAGGCATCGGCGTGGGCCCGTACGACGTTGCCCTCGTAGCCGGACGGGCCGAGCAGCTGCTGCTCCCAGAACTGGAACAGCACCGGCACGTGGACGCCCCAGTCGATCCCGGCGGCGTGGAAGACCGGCCCGAGCCGCGGATCGGGGATCGCCGCCTGGTAGAAGCGGCGGACGAGGAGCCGGACGTCGTCCGGGCTCGTGATGTCGCGGCGCCGCTTTGGGCCCCGAGGTGGTTCCGCCATGGCGCCTTTCTACCCACCGGCCCGGATTGCCCGCCGATCCGGAGGGCCGTCGAGCACTATTGGAGACACCAGGCCGAAGGAGTCGCCGTGTCCAAGCCGATCCACCGTCGCCGTCACGGGCCCGCCGCCGCCGCCGTCGCCGGGCTGGTGCTCGCCGCCGTGCCAGGGGCGGCCTGGGCGGCCAAACCGTCGCCGGCCGCCGGGGGCTCGAGCGACTGCGGCTGGCGGGTCACCCGCCAGTACGGACCCGGATCGCTGACCTACCACCTGCACCTCGATCTCGCCGGCTGCCGCTGGTGGGACGGCTCGGACCGCGCGCTCCATGTCAGCCTGCGCCGCAGTGACAACCACGGCGCGGCCACGGTCGCCCGGTCCTCACCGGCGCCGTGCACGGGCCGGGTGGCGGCGTGCGACGCCTCGGCCACGATCGCCCACCCCGAGGGTGAGACCGCCCGCTACGCCGGCCAGGCCACCTGGACCTGGGAGGACGGCCAGCGCCAGGTGTCGTTCGCCACGAGCTGCACGACCACGAGCGAGACGGTCAGCTGCGCCGACGATTCCCGTTAATACCCTAGGAGGGTATACTTCTCCGGGACGACGGAACCGGAGGAGGACGGCGTGCCGGGATACAGCGACAACAAGACGGCGGTGCAGAACCGACTGCGGCGGATCGAGGGTCAGGTCCGGGGGATCCAGCGGATGGTGGACGAGGACCGCTACTGCATCGACGTCCTCAGCCAGATCTCGGCCGTCAACCGGGCGCTGCAGGCGGTGGCGCTGGAGCTGCTCGACGACCACCTCGGCCACTGCGTGGCCGACGCCATGGCCGGGGGCGGCGCGGGGGCGAAGGAGAAGGTGGCCGAGGCCTCGGCGGCCATCGCCCGTCTCGTCCGGGCCTGAGCATGCCGCATCTCGTGGCCGTGGTCAGCCCGGGGGAGGTGGGCGACGGCCTGCGCGAGGGCTTCTTCATGTTCTGGGACACGCTGTGGGCCCTCGTCCTCGGCTTCGGCCTGTCCGGCGCCGTGCAGGCCTTCGTGTCCAAGGAGGAGATGCAGCGCGTCCTCGGCGACCACCGGCCCGGGGCGATCCTGCGGGCCTCGGGCTTCGGCATGGTGTCGTCGAGCTGCTCCTACGCCGCGTCGGCCATGGCCAAGTCCCTGTTCCAGAAGGGCGCCGACTTCGTCTCGGCCATGGTGTTCATGTTCGCCTCGACCAACCTCGTCGTCGAGCTCGGCGTCGTCCTCCTCGTCCTGATGGGGTGGCAGTTCGCCCTGGCCGAGTTCATCGGCGGGCCGATCATGATCGGGCTCCTGGCCCTCGTCGGCGGCGTCCTGTTCCCCGCCTGGCTGGTGACCGGCGCCCGCCGGCGGCTGCAGCAGGGCCTGGTCGGCGGGCACGACCACCAGGCGATGGTCGGGGTGAGCGAGGAGCGCCAGGCGGAGCTGGAGCGGACGCCGTGGTCGGTGAAGCTGCGGTCGAGGGCGGCCTGGGCCGACGCCGCCAGCTACACCATGGCCGACATCACCATGCTCCGGAAGGAGCTGGCCATCGGCTACGGCGTCGCCGGGCTGCTGGCCGTGCTCGTCCCGATGAGCGCCTGGAACGACGTGTTCCTCCGCCACCACGGCCTCTGGACCAGCCTGGAGAACGTCGTCGTCGGGCCGCTCATCGCCTTCGTCAGCTTCGTCTGCTCGGTCGGCAACGTGCCGATGGCGGCGGCGCTGTGGCACGGCGGCATCAGCTTCGGCGGCGTGGTCAGCTTCATCTTCGCCGACCTCGTCGCCCTGCCGCTGGTGCTCATCTACCGGAAGTACTACGGGAACCGCCTGGCGCTGCGGCTCTTCCTCGGGTTCTATGCCGTGATGGCCGCCGCCGGGCTGATCACCGAAGGCCTGTTCGCCGTCGTCGGCGGCGTCCCCACCGACCGCCCGCACCAGGTCGTCGCCACCCGCTTCGAGTGGAACTACACGACGTTCCTCAACATCGCCTTCCTCGGTGGCTTCGCCGCCCTCTACTGGCTGTACCGCAACCGGGACCGGCTCGGCGGCGGACGGGGGTACGCCATCGACCCGGTGTGCGGCATGCAGGTCCGCACCGCCGACGCCCCGGCCACCGCCCACCACGACGGGCGGCGGTACTGGTTCTGCGCCGACCGTTGCCGGGAGCGCTTCGAGGCGGCCCCCGACCGCTACGGCCGGGGCGGCCCGCCCGAGCCGATGGAGGAGCCGGCCGGCGGGCCGGTCCCGATCACCCTGGGTCGGAAGCCCGCGCCGAAGCCCCCCGACCCGGATCGCCCGTGAACGGTCGCTCCTCTCCGGTGGCCGGCCGGTGGCCCCGGTCGACGCGGCGCCGGGCGGTCGCCTCGACGGCCAGCCAGCCGGCGAAGCCGGTGGCGATGATGCTGGTGCTCGGCGGCAGGCTCGGGCGGAGATAGCTGAGCCACAGGCCGGCCCAGACGGTGGCGACGGCGATGGCCACCGACGCCGCCATGCCCCGCCAGGGGCGGCCGGTCAGCCGCTGGGCCGTGGCGGCCGGCGTGGTGATCAGCCCGAGGAGCAGCAGCGCCCCGACCACCTGGACCAGCTGCGCCACCATCACGCCGGCGGCGGCCAGGAACACCACGTTGAGAACCCGGACGGGGACGCCGCGGGCTTCGGCCACCCGGGGGTCGATCGAGGCGAACAGGAGCGGCCGGCCGATGAACAGCATGACGGCGACGACGGCGGCGGCGATCCAGGCCGTCTGGCCGGCCGTGGCGGCGTCGATCCCGAAGATCGATCCGAACAGGACGCGGACCGCCCCGGCGCCGTTGCCGGTGGCCCTCGCCGAGGTGAAGACCGACAGGAAGAGGACGCCGAGACCGAGGAGCCAGGTGAAGACCACGCCGGTGACGACGTCGTCGAGCCGGGCCCGGCCGCCGAGGACGGCGAGGAGGACGGCCACCGCCACGGTGGCACTGAACACGCCGGTGCGGGCGCCGAAGCCGAAGGCGAGGGCGGCGAGGCCACCGGTGAAGGCGACGTGGCCGAGAGCGTCGCCGGCGAAGACCTGGTTGCGCAGCACGAGGAAGGAGCCGACAAGGCCGGCGGCGACGCCGGCGGCCGTCCCGGCGGCGAAGGCCTGGCGGAAGAAGTCCTGCGACAGTGGCCCCGCCCAGCCGGGCACCAGCAGCGCCGTCATGCGACGGCCGACCGTCCACCCCGCCGGCCCTGCCGTGCCCGGGCGGCCGACGCCCCCCGGGCCAGGACGTAGCCGGCGAACCCGACCGAGGTGATCCAGAAGCCCGCCGGCCGGTTGGTGAAGTAGGCGGCGGCCAGCCCGGCCCAGGCCGTGCCGACGGCGAGCGCCAACGAGAGGCCGAGCCCGGCGGCAGGCCGGGCGGTGAGGGTCGAAGCGGTGGCGGCCGGCACCACGAGCAGCGCCAGGACGAGCAGGACGCCGGTGAACTGGCTGGCCTCGGCCACGGCGCCGCCGAGCAGCAGCAGATAGAGCAGCGAAACGGCCCGGACCGGCACGCCGGCCGCCTCCGCCACCCGGGGATCGACCGAGGCGAAGAAGAGGGGCCGGCCGAGCAAGGCCAGCAGCCCGAGCGCCACCGCCGCGGTGGCGGCCAGGACCAGCACGTCGTCGGTGGTCACGCCGAGGAACGACCCGAACAGGAACCCGCTCAGGCTGGAGAGGAACCCCCGGTAGAGGGTGACGAACCAGAACCCGAGGGCCAGGGCCATCGCCTGCACGGCGCCGACGGTGGCGGAATGGCGCTCCCGGGGTACGCGGCCGGGGGGGCTGAGCCAGGCGATGAGGCCGGCGCCGGCCACGGCGAAGGCGAAGTAGCCCACGAGCGGCGCCAGGCCCAGGTAGGCCGCCCCCGAGGCACCGGGGAAGGCGACGGTGGCCAGAGTGTGGGCGGCGTACGTCTCCCCCCGGAGCACGGCGAACCAGCCGATGGCCCCGCACATGACGGCGGCCACGGCCCCGGCGGCGAAGGCGTGGCGCATGAAGGGGTACTGCAGCAACTGGTGGAGGTCGCGCTGCAGGTTCCATGTCAGCCGGGGGGCGGCCACGGCCAGCCCCGGCCAGCGCTCAATGGGCGGCATGGAAGGAGGCCGCCTCCGGCTGGCCGACCACGACCAGGCGGCCGCCCGGCGTGCGGACCACCTCGACCGGCGCACCGTAGAGCCGGCTCAGCGTCCCGGTGGTGATGACCGCTTCCGGCCGGCCGGCCAGCGCCTCGCCGCCGACGATGTAGACGACCTGGTCCAGGTAGCCGAGGAGCGGGTTCACGTCGTGGGCCACGATGACCACCGTGACGCCCTCGGCGGCGATCCGCCGCAGAACGGCGGCCACCCCCTGCTGGTTCGGGAGGTCGAGGCTGTCCAGGGGCTCGTCGAGGAGGAGAAGGCGGGGCCGGCGGACCAGCGCCTGGGCGATGAGCAGCCGCTGCTGCTCGCCGCCGGACATCTCGCCGATGGGCCGGCCGGCGTAGCGGGCGGCGCCGACGCGTTCGATCACCTCGTCGAGCCGCCGCCGCCGGCGGTCGGCGCGATCGCCGTCCAGCAGCCGTTCGAGGAACGGCACCGGCGTCCCCCAGCGATGCCCGTCGATCCCCAGCCGGACCAGGTCGACGCCCCGGATGCGGACGGAGGGATCGAAGCTGCGCCGCTGCGGCAGATAGCCGATGTCGTGGTTGCGCCGCCCGGGCCGGTCGCCGAGGACCTCGAGCGACCCGCCGGCGACGGGATGCAGGCCGAGCAGCATCCGGAGGAACGTCGACTTGCCGGCGCCGTTGGGCCCCAGCACCGCCACCACCTGGCCGCCGGCCATCGTGACGTCGAGGCCGCCGAAGAGCACCCGGCCGGCGACACGGGCCGAGACGCCGGCCGCCACCACCGTCGGCGAATCAGCAGAGGTCATGCGCCTCCGAGCCGGCGCCGGCCCGGGCGAGGAGGCCGAAGGCGCCGACCACGAGGGCGGCCACGGCCATGAACACCAGCCAGTGGGCCGGCGTCCGGCTCGGGGCGGGCGGGCCGGCCGGGGCGGGGGCCGGCGGCGGCGCCGGCGCCGGGGCGGCGCTCGCCGCCGTCCCCCTGCCGTTGGCCGCCGCCAGGGCGCCGGCCAGCCGCTGGAGCTGGTCGGCCTGCCACTCCTGGAACGACGCCCCCTCCGGGGTGAGCGTCTCGGTGAACGTGGCCACCGGGATCCCGGCCGCCTTGGCCTTGCCCACCAGCACGGCCACGTCGGGGGTCGAGTTCTGCGGGTTGTCGACGAAGACCCTGATCTGCCGGTTGGTGATCTGCCGGTCGACCGCGCTCTTGTCCCGGGCGGCCGGCTCGCTGCCCTCGGAGACGGCGTCGAGGAACGACCGCGGGGTGAGGAGCCTCAGCCCGAGGTCCTCCGCCAGGGGGGCGAAGATGCTCTCCGACGCTCCGACGGCGGTGCCGCCGAAGTGCGCCCGGATCTGGGCCCGGAGGTCGTCGTACCGCTTGAGGCCCTCGGCCTCGTAGGCCTGCCGCCGGGCGTCGAAGTAGGCGGCGTCGGCCGGGTCGGCCTGCTGCAGGGCTTCGGTCACGGCGTCGATGACGGCCATCACGCTCTTCGGCGAGTACCACTGGTGCGGGTTGCCGCCCTTCCCGATGCCGACGACGTCGCCGACCGTGACGACCCTGCGCCTCGACGAGGGATTGGCGGCCAGGAGGTTGTGGGCCCATCCGTCGTAGCCGATGCCGTTCACGATGGCGACCTGCGCCGTGGCCATGGCCGCACCGTCCCGGGGCGTCGGCTCGTAGTCGTGAGGATCGGTGTCGGGATCGGAGATGATGCTCGTCACGTCGGCGTGGTCGCCGGCCAGCTGGCGGGCGATGCTGCCCCACGTGTCCTCCGCGGCCACGACCCGGACCTTGGCCGGCGCGGCGCCCGAGGCCGCCCCCGCCGCCGGGCCGGCCAGGGCGGCCAGAGCCGTCAACAGCAGACAGCCCGGCCAAGGACGAATTCGCATGCGCTGGCACCTGTTCGCGAGGGGGCGAACACGACAGTAATCTGCGAGTGATTCTCATTTCAAGTGGCGGGACGGGCGCCATTGCCGCGAAGAGGCGACGCGTCTATCGTGAGCGATCATGCTCACTAGAACGAAGCTCCTCGCAGCCCTCGTCGCCATCGCGGGTCTGTCGTTCGGGGCCTTCGGGATGGTCGCCGACAACGCAGCCGACGCCAGTCCGGCCCTCAAGGCCGACGACCCCACGATCACCATCACCAACGAAGGCACCAGGTACACCTTCACCCCGGCCCAACTCAGCGCCAAGGTCGGGCAGGCGATCACGATCACGAACAAGGATCCCAACGGCGTCCACAGTGTCACCGCCAAGGACCGCTCGTTCTCCGTCGATGTCCCGCCGCAGACCAGCGTCACCCTGACGGTGTCGAAGGCGGGAAGCTACCCCTACTACTGCCAGTACCACCCCGACGCCCACAACCCCGCCACGCTCAACATCTCCTGAGGGGTCGACGGGCCCGACGTCACCGGCGGAGGCGGACCTCGACGCGGCCGTCCTGGACCCGGACGTCGTAGGCGGCCTGCGGGATGCTGGCCGGGCCGTGGACGACGGAGCCGTCCTCGAGCCGGAAGACGCTGCCGTGCCAGGGGCACTCCACGCACAGGCCGCCGTCGTCGATCTTGCCCTCCTGCAGCGGCCCGCCGGCGTGGCTGCAGCGGCTCCCGATGGCGTAGATGCGGTCCGAGGCCCGGTAGAGGAGGATGGTGGCCCCGTTCGCCTCGACCTTGGTCGGGCTGCCGGCCTGGAGGTCGGCGGCGTCGATCACCGCCGTCCAGTCCTCCGGTGGATGCTGGTAGAAGGCGTTGTTGACGCCGACGCCGCGGGCGTAGCTGAGGTGACCGCCGAGGTAGCCGCCGGCCACCAGCGTGGTCATGCCGGCGAGGCTCAGCACCCGGCCGACGCCGGTCCGGCCGCCCCGCCGGGCGGCCAGCGAGCCGGCGAAGAGCGACAGCGCCGCCACGTTGGACAGGGCGTGGACGACGCCGATGCGCTGGTCCGGCCCGTAGGTGTCGGACCAGTCGGCCAGCCCCGCGGCGGCCGTCGGCAGGCTGGTGACGATCCCGACCGCGAGGAGGGCGCGAACGGCGTCCTGTGACCGGCGCCCCCCGATGAGGTCGAGCACCGTGGCCGCGGTGTAGGAACCGATCGGGACGTCGGTGAGGGCCGGGTGCAGCGGGTGCCCGAGAGGGGATCCGCTGAGGACGTCCTTGCGCCAGCCGGGCGGGATGGCCTTTTTGGCCACCCGGACCAGCGGCCCCGCCGCCTGATCGATGGCCTCGACATCGCCGAGCCGCTTCGCCGCGTCGTGCAGTGACATGCCGCACCCCCCGAAAGCCGTCGTCGCGCCTACGGGCCTACCCCGGCCGCCATGAATTCATTGCGCTCACCGAGTCCGGGGCTCAGACCGTTCTCTGGACTCGAACCCGCCACCATATGCGGTTCCACGACCAGAGAACACCCCGGCCGGGCGCACCTCGGGGAGACCAGGCACCCCCCAGGTGAACCCGCCTGGCTGTCCGGCCCCTGAAACCCTCCGAATCAGGGAGGAATCGGACGAACCGGTGCGGAATTCCCCCGAGGCCCTCATCGGAAGGAACCGCCCCCATGGACCAATGCACTCCCGACATCGACAGCTCCCTGTGGCGTATCGCCGAACTCGGCGCCCGATGCGGGCAACGATCGGCCGGGCTCGACCGGCGCCCGCTGTGGGAGGAGCTCGAGGGCTTGATCGGCGATCTCGGCGGCCAGCTCCGGGCCGCTCGCCACGACGAACCTGATGGGGCGGCCCAGATTCGGCGCCTCCGGCAGGAGCTGAAGGCCGCGGCCCGGGAGCGGGACGCGGCGCGGGCGGCAATGGCCGAGCACCGGGACGAGGCCGTGGCCGCCCGACGGGAACGCGACCGGAGCCTCCGGCAGCTGACCACCGAAACCGAGGCGGCCCGAGCCGCCCGTCAGGCCTGGCGGGGCCGGCTGGAAAAGGTCGACGCCGCCCGGGCCGAGGCCGTGACCGCACTGGCCGGTATTCAGGACCGCATCGCCGGCCTGGAGAGCGCACTCCAGGCCGCCATCGCGGAACGGGACGCGGCTGTCTCCGCCCGGGAGGCTTCCCTGGCGGCATCCGAGGACGTCATCAGCCGGCTCGCCGCCCGGGCCCAGGGCGGCAGGCCTCAGGAGATGGAGATGCTCCCGACCGGTCGGGTGGTCTTTGGACGCGAAACCGCACCTGTGGCGCATCCGTGACCAAAGAACGGTCTGAGCCCCCGGAGCGTCAGCGCCGGGGCCGCCCGGGACCGGCCGCCGAGGGCAGTGACGGCTGGGCCGGGCGGGGACGTTCCAGCCGCAGGACGACGTGGTCTGCGCCGGTTCGACGCTCCTTCTCCTGCCAGCCGGCGGCCAACAAGTGGGCCAACTCTGCGGCGGCGTTCTTTCGGAGGTGCTGGCTCCCCGGGCTCTTGGTGTAGAGCCGCACCACGTTGACCTCGACGGGGACACCCACCACGATCCTCCCGAAACGCTCGACCTCGCGGGCGCGCTGATCAGGCCGGCCCTGCGAGTGAGCGAGCCGCACGCGGTGGTGCTCAGGGAGCGGCGACCGCTCCCTGAGCCCTAGTTCACGACCCGGACGTTCTGGGCCTGCGGACCCTTCGGTCCGTTGGTGACCTCGAACTCGACCTTGTCGTTCTCCTGCAGGTTCCGGTAGCCGGTGCCGGAGATGGCGCTGAAGTGGACGAAGACGTCGGGACCGGATTCCTGCGTGATGAAACCGAAGCCCTTGTCACCGTTGAACCACTTGACGGTGCCCATAGTCATGGACAATCCCCTCCAATCCTGGCCTGATTCGAACCGTGGTCCGTGCGGCCTGGCGGCATGCGTGCCGCCGAGGGAACTGCCCGCAACTGCGCTACGACGTCTGCCCTCAGGGCCAGCCTAGCAGCCGGGCCCGGCCGGCGGCGCGGGTGTACGGTCGGTGTGGTCTGTCCCGCCGTCCGGCGGAACGTGCTGTCGGAAGGAAGCGAGGGCCGCATGAGCCGCAAGCCGCAGCTGAGGATGGACGCACCCACCGCCTGGAAGACCTGGACGACGAGCGGCTCGCCCGAAGCCGCCGCCCAGTTCCTGGACTGCGTCGGATCGTGGACGGACGGCACGGCGGCGCAACTGACCCGCGGCGCGGCGCACGGCTCCGGCGGCCGTCGTCCCACCCGGGACGAGATCGCCGACCGGCTCCGGCACGAACTCGGGCTGCTCGCCGGAGGCGAGCCGGTCACCTACCGCGTGGCCCTCGACGTCGCCCGCCAGCACGTGATCGAAGATCTCCGCTCACGCCCATTGGGCTAGCGAGGCCCGGTGGCGACCGACGGAGTACTGCGAAGTCGTGCCGACCCCTACGGGCGGCACCCGGCTCACGACGCCGGGATCCTCCGGGAATCCTCCGGGCCGGCGTCGACGCTCCACGTGATCCCGGGTTCGGTGCGGTAGCGGAAATAGGTGCCGGTGACGATCGTGCGGTGGAGGTGGCGGGCCAGTTCGGGCAGGGGCGACTCGAGTTTGCCGATGGCGTCCCGTACCCGGGCGGTGATCGCCTTGCGGGCCCGTTCGGCGGGATGGTTGGCGAACTGCCGCGCCCGGCCGTGGACGCCGCTCAGCCGCCCGAGCTCATCGAGCAGGGCCTCTCGCTCGGCAACGAGTCGGGCGGCGCGCCCGTCGTCGTGGTAGTCCCTGGCCTCGGCCACTTCTGTCTCGAGATCGGCGAGACGGGTGCGGTAGGCGTCGAGGGCGCGCCGGTCGGCGAGCACGCCGGCCGCGCCGGAGCGGTCGGCGGCGTCCATGAGGTCCAGCGCGTGGATGTCGGCACCAGGCGTGGCCAGCAGGCGGGCGATGTCTCCGAGGCCCTTGGTGTGGGGAACGACGGCGCTGGCGCCGGCGAAACTGATGTGCCATACGCCCCCGCGCCGGTGCATCGAGTGACAGGGGGCCGGCGCCGGAGCGGCGGTGGGGATGGCGACCAGATCGCGGCGGGCCTCCGCCTGCCAGCCGGTGGCGCCGAGGCGCCCGTAGGTGGCGCTCGCCTGTTCGAGCAGCTGCCGTGACCGGTCGGGCTGGTCGACGGCGGCGGCGAGCAGGCCGGCGGTGTGGGCGTGGCTGCCGGCGAAGGCGACGACTGCGCCGTTGACACCGCACGACCCGGCGAGGGGGCCGAGATCGTCGAGCAGCTCCGCACACAGGTCCCGATCACCGAGGGCGACGGCGGCATGGCTGAGTTCCCGGACGAACACGGACCACAGATAGGACCGGTCCGCCCGCCAGGTCCCGAGATCGACGACGGCCGCCACGTGGTGGCGGGCGGCCTCGGTGTCGCCGGCCCGGGCGGAGAACCCGGCGGCGACGGCGTGGGCATGGATCGGCGCCCCCGTCCAGTGGCCGACGGCTTCGGCGGCGAAGGCCGACAGCTCGTCGGGCCGGCCCCGGGCTCGCACCAGCTCGAGGCGCTGCGACATGCGGACGTTGCCGGTGTCCGGCTCCCGTATGCGATCGCCGAGGGCGGCCGCCCGCTCGATGCGCTCCTCCGCCTCGTCGAGCCGGCCACGGAGCAGGGCGAGGCAGGCTCGCCGGGTCTCGGCCAGATAGCGGTGGAGCGGCTGGCCCAGGCGGTCGAGGATGACCAGGCAACCTTCGAGGGCGGCCCGGTAGGCGGGCGAGCCGTGCTCGAGCAGGGCGTTGGCCAGGAGGAGCTGGCCCTGGGCGTGGCGTTCGTCGTCGGAGGCGGCGAGGGCGACGGCGATGATCTCCCGGGCGAGGTCGGCTCGTTCAACTTCGGTGCCGGGGGTCCAGAGCACGTCGTGGCGGGCCAGGAGGCAGGCCGCCAGCGTGCCCGGATCGCCGGCCCGTCGGCCCAGGTCCAGCGCCCGTTCGCTCAAGGGTCCCGCCCGGGGGCGCTCTTCGGCCACCGAGTGCTGGAGTTCCCGGGCCAGCGCTGCGGTGAGCTGCGCCTCCCGGGCCAGGTCGGTGCCGGCGACGGCGGCGAGAGCCCGGTCGAGTTCCCGCACGATCTCGTCCCGGCGAGCGGCGAAGCGGGCCCCGAGCTCGGCGGTGGCCAGCGCCACGCTGGCGGTGGGGTCGGGGTCGCCGATCCGGTCGGCGACGTCGCGAGCGGCGCGCAGCAGGCTCCGGGCATCGAGGGTGCTCCCGGCCCGGGCGAGCGCGTCCGCCTCGGCCACGAGGATGTCGAACAGTTCCCGGTCGGCGACGTCGACGGCGGCCTCGGCGAGGCTGGCCCGGAGGCGGCGCAGGTGGCCGGCGGCCTCGGCGAAGGCCAGGGCCTCTCGATCGGCGGCGGCGGCCTCGAGCGCCCATCGGATTGCCCGTTCCGGCCCGTCGAGCGGAATGGCGGCGACGAAGTGCCGGGCCAGTTCGGCCGGGGCGACGGACGCCGTCCGTGTCGCCCGTTCCTCGAGGGCCGATCCGATCGCCTGGTGCAGCCTCACCCGGTGGGAGGCTTCGAGCCGGTCGATGACCGTCTCCCGCAGCAGGTCGTGGGCGAAGTGGAGCCCGTCGCCGCTGGGCGTGAGGACCCCGGCCGCGACGGCGTGGCGGGCGGCGTCCTCCACGGCGAGGGGAGAGGCGTCGAGAGCCCGGGCGGCGACATCCGCCGGAAGCCCGGTGCCCGCGATGGCGGCCACCTCGAGCAGCGCCCGGGTCGGGCCGGGGAGCCGGGCGATCCGCCGTTCGATGACATCCCGGACGGCAACGGGGATGTGGTCGCCGGTGCCGTCGGTGTGGGCGGGGAGCAGGGCGACTTCCCGCACGAAGAACGGATGGCCACCGGTGCGGCGGTGAATGGCGTCGGCGGTGGCCCGGTCGACGTCGCGCCCGGTCAAGCGGGCCACCAGCTCGAAGGTGGCGTCGGCGTCGAGGCCCTCGACGTGGACATGCTCGCTGTGGCTGACGAGCGCTCCGAGCCGCGCCCGGGCCGGGGCGTCGAGCTCGTTGTGGCGGTAGGCCCCGATGAGGCAGACGCCCGACGGCGCCGCCGCCGCCCGGGCGACGAAGTCGAAGAGGGCCAGTGATGAGTCGTCGGCCCACTGGAGGTCGTCGAGCACCACGACCAGGCCCCGTTTTTCGGCCAGCGTGTCGAGCAACCGGCTGGTGGCATCGAAGAGCAGGAGCCGGGCACGGTCGGTCAGCTCGCCACGCGAGGCGTCACCGAGAGCCGGAACGATGCTGGCCAGCAGCGGCGCGTCGTCGCCCGACAGGCGGCGCGCCTCGTCGGCCCCGATCGACCGCACCAGCCCGTCGAGGGCCTGGGTCCAGGGCCAGTATCCCGGAGCGCCCGCCACGTCGAGACAGGTTCCCCACCCGACCCGGGCCCCCGGCCCGCCGGCGGCGGCGGCGACCGCCCGGAGCAGGGACGTCTTGCCGACCCCGGCCTCCCCGGTGACCATGACCGTGACCCGCTGACCCTGCAGTGCCCGCCCGACCAGCACGCCGAGCCGGTCCAGCAACCGGTCCCGACCCACCAGCGTGGGCACCATCCCTCGGCCGGCATCCAGGGTCTCGGACACGGCCCCATTGTCGCTTCTCGGCGACACGTTGTCGTCCGGCGACGTCGGCTTCCCGGGCGCCTGCGAGTGCTCGCGGGAGATTGCCCATGCTCCCTGCTTGTCAGAGCGGCGGAGCCGGCAGTTCCGGACGGATCCGCCAACCTGCGTTCCTGACGAACAGGGGTTGTTCCTCAGGAACGCCGAAACGGGCGGCCCCCAGAGCGGTCCGAAAATGGCCCCAGACCTGCACCTTTACTGTGGGCGAGGGGGGACTTGAACCCCCACGAGGTTGCCCTCACTGGCACCTGAAGCCAGCGCGTCTGCCATTCCGCCACTCGCCCGGCGATCACCCGAGCGTAGCAGCCGGGTCCGGCCGCTCCGGCGGACAAAGAGGCTGAACAGACCCTCCGTAAGGGTCGCCGGAACATGTCACGACCCCCCGGTAGTATCCGCGGCGTGGGTTTGCACGGGTTCGAGCGCCGGCTCGAGGCGCTCGTCGAGGGGGTCTTCTCCCGGGCCTTCCGCAGCGGCCTCCAGCCCGTCGAAGTGGGCCGAAGGCTGGCCCGGGAGATGGACGATCGGCGCACGGTGGGCGTGCACGGCCTCATCGCGCCCAATTCGTTCCGGGTGCGGCTGGCCCCCGACGACCGGGTCCGGTTCGAGGCCTTCGAGACCACCCTGCTCCGGGAGCTGTCCGACGCCGCCCGGGCCCACGCCCGGGAGGAGGGCTACGGCTTCCTCGGCCAGGTCGTCGTCAGCGTCGAGACCGATCCCGGGCTCGGGGCGGGGCAGTGCGTCGTCACCGGGGAGATCGTGGCCGACCCCGACGGCCGGGTCGGCACGCTGGTCACGCCGGACGGGCGCCGCATCCCGGTGGCCGAACGGCCCATCCTGATCGGAAGGCTCTCGAGCTGCGACATCCCGCTCGGCGACCCCCAGGTCTCGCGCCGCCACGCCGAGGTCCGACGCGACGCCGAGGGCTTCGCCGTCATCGACCTCGGCTCCACCAACGGCACGGTCGTCAACGGCGCCCCGGTCCGGGAGCGCCGCCTGTCCGACGGCGACGAGCTGCGGATCGGCTCGGCGACGATCCGGTTCGAGACGTCTTGAGGGCGACGACGGCACCGTGCCCGAAGGCGTCCTCACCATCCTCAAGTTCTGCTTCCTGGGGCTCATCTACCTCTTCCTGGCCCGGGTGGTCCGGGCCGTCTACCGGGAGTTGTCCCCCGACCGGCCGGTCGACGCCGGCTCCAACGGCCGAGGACGCTTCGGCCGCGCCCGCCGCTCGAAGGGCGACCAGCCGGCCCGGCCCTACAAGCTCAAGATGATCGATCCCGCCACGTCCCAGGTCTTCCCGCTCGGCGAGGAGGTCACGATCGGCCGGGCTCCGGGCTGCTCCGTCCCCCTGGCCGACGACACCTACGTGTCGCAGCTCCACGCCCGCATCTACGTCCGGGACGGCAAACCCTTCGTGGAGGACCTCGGCTCCACCAACGGCACGTTCCTCAACCGCGACCGGCTGAGCAAGACGATGCCGCTGCGCAAGGGCGACAAGCTCCAGATCGGCCGCACGGTCCTGGAGATCGTCCAGTGAGGCCAGCCCGGTGAGGCTGGCCGACGGCGCCCGGTCCGACGTCGGCCGCGGCCGGCCCGACAACGAGGACAGCGTCCTCGTGGACCGGGAGCACCACCTCTACGCCGTGGCCGACGGCATGGGCGGGCACCGGGCGGGCGAGGTGGCCAGCGCCACCGCCGTCGACGCCCTCCGGAGCGCCTATGCCGGCGGCCGGCCGCTCGACCAGGCGGTGGAAGCGGCCAACGCCGCCGTCTTCGCCAAGGCCGCCGCCGACGACGCCCTCCGCGGCATGGGGACGACGCTGACCGCCCTCGCGGTCGAAGACGGCCACACCGCCCTCCTGGGCCACGTCGGCGACTCCCGGGCCTATCTCCTGCGCGACGGTGCCGTCACCCAGGTGACCGACGACCACTCCCTGGTGGAGCAGCTCGTGCGGGAGGGGCGGCTCAGCCCCGAGGAGGCCCAGCACCATCCCCAGCGGGCCATCATCACCCGGGCGCTCGGCGTCGACGCCCAGGTCGAGGTCGACGTCTACCGCCTCGAGCTCCAGCCCGGCGACCGCCTCCTGATCTGCTCCGACGGGCTGACCAACATGCTGTCGGACGACACGATCGCCCTGACGCTGCGCCGCCACCCCGACCCCCAGCAGGCGGCCGACACGCTGGTCGACATGGCCAACCAGGCGGGCGGGGACGACAACATCACCGTCGTCGTCCTCGACGCCCTGGCCGACGGCGAACCGCCGGCGGCGGCGGTCGCCGAGCCGCGAGCGGCCGCCGACCGTGAACCCGCCCCCGACCCCGAATCCGACCCCAACCCCGAAGCCGTGGTGGACGCGCCATCGGGCGACGCAGCGCCGGCGCCGGCGCTCGCCGCGCCGGCGTCCCGGCCCGGCATCGGGCGTCTCCGGGGCGTCGTGCGGTGGGGCCTGCCGATCGTGGCCGTGATCGGCATCGCCGTCGGGGCGGTGGGCTGGTACGCCCGGCGCACCTACTACGTCGGCCTGTCCGGCGACCGGGTCACGGTCTTCAAGGGCGTGCCGGGCGGGCTGCTCGGCTGGCAGCCGACCGTCGACCGCCCCACCGACCTGACGACGGCCGAGCTCAGCGACGCCGACCGGGCCGATCTCCAGAACGGCCACCGCTTCGCCAGCCGGTCCGACGCCGACCGGTTCGTCGCCCGCCTCCAGCAGGCCCACGAGGCGCTGGCCGGCGCGGTCCCGACCACGGCTCCGACGACCGCGACATCGACGACCACGACGTCGACGACCACGACCGTGACGACGGCCATTACCGGGGTGACCACGAGATGAAGCGTCCGGCGGGGACGGGCGGCGCCGGCCCCGACGCCGCCGCCCGGCGCTCCACCGAACTCGGCCTGGTGACGCTGGCGGTGATCCTCGCCGCCGGCGGCTACGTCCTCACCGCCCTGGCCAAGGGGGCCCGGCTCCCGGCCAACCTCGCCCCCTTCGCCGCCGGTGCCGCCGGGCTGGCGCTCGTCGCCCACCTGGCCGTACGGCGCTTCGCCCCCCGGGCCGACGGCACCCTCCTCGGCCTCGCCGTCCTCCTCAACGGCATCGGCTTCGTCGTCATCGCCCGGCTCGACCCCGACCTGGCCCGTTACCAGTCGCTGTGGACGGCGGTCGGCATCGCCGCCTTCGTCGCCACCCTGGCCGCCGTCCGCCGGGTCACCGACCTGCAGCGCTACCGCTACACGTTCGCCCTCCTCGGGATCGCCTCGCTGCTCCTCCCGGCCGTCCCGGGAATCGGCCAGGACATCAACGGCGCCCGGCTGTGGGTCCACCTCGGGCCGCTCAACTTCCAGCCCGGCGAGGCGGCCAAGGTCCTGCTGGTGATCTTCCTCGCCGCCTACCTGGTGGAGAAGCGGGAGCTGCTCTCGACCCCGACGTGGCGGGTCGGCCCGGTCATGCTCCCCGACCCCAAGCACTTCGCCCCGCTGCTCCTGGCCTGGGGCGGCTCCATCCTGGTCATGGTCCGGGAGACCGACCTCGGCTCGTCGCTGCTGTTCTTCGCCGTCTTTTTGGCCATGCTCTACATCGCCACGGCCCGGGCCAGCTACCTCGGCGTCGGCACCGCCCTCTTCGTCGCCGGGGCGACGCTGGCCTACCACGCCTTCGGCCACGTCCGGGAGCGGGTCACGACCTGGATCAACCCCTGGCCGACGGCCGACAGCCACGGCTACCAGCTGGTCCAGGCCCTCTTCGCCTTCGGCTCGGGGGGCTTCGCCGGCACCGGCCTCGGGCTCGGCAGCCCGGGGAAGATCCCCAACGCCGCCACCGACTTCGTCTACGCCGCCATCGGCGAAGAGCTCGGCCTCATCGGGACCACCGCCGTCCTGCTCATCTACCTGCTGTTCATCGGCGTCGGCTTCCGCATCGCCCTGCGGGCGGAGCAGCCCTTCCTCAAGCTGCTGGCCGCCGGGCTGACCACGATCCTCGGGGTCCAGACGTTCATCATCCTGGGCGGGGTCACCCGGCTCATCCCGCTGACCGGCATCACGATGCCGTTCGTGTCCTACGGCGGATCCTCGCTGGTGGCCAACTTCGTGATCCTGGCCCTGCTGCTGCGGATCTCCGACGAGGTTTCCCGCCGGACCGACGCCGACGCCGACGCCGCCGCCCCCGCCGCCACCGGAGCGCGGCGATGAGCATGAACCGCCAGGTCCGCCGGGTCGGGATCGTCGTCGTCGTCCTCTTCCTCGCCCTCTTCGTCCAGCTCAACTACCTGCAGGTGGTCAAGGCCCACAGCCTGGCCAACAACCCCCGCAACGTCCGGGCGGTGGTGCGGGACTACTCCGAGCCCCGGGGCGCCATCCTCACCAACGACGGCGTCGTCGTGGCCCGCTCCGTCCCGGTCGACGACGAGTTCGAGCGGCTGCGGACGTACCCGACCGGCCCGCTCTTCGCCCACACCAGCGGCTTCTTCTCCTTCACGCTCGGGGCGTCGGGCGTGGAGGACGCCTACAACTCCGACCTCTCCGGCCGCAACCTCGACCGGCAGTTCCACAACATCGGCGACTGGCTGATCGGGAAGGAGGAGACGGGCGACGTCGTCCTCTCGCTCAGCAACGCCGCCCAGGAGGCGGCCCGCGACGCGCTCGGCAACCGCAAGGGTTCGGTGGTGGCGCTCGACCCGTCCACCGGCGAGATCCTGGCGCTGTGGTCGTACCCGTCCTACGACCCGGGCCCCCTGGCCGACCATTCGCCGAAGGCCGTCCAGGCCGCCTACGACGGCTACACCCACGACCCCGACAACCCGATGCTGGCCCGGGCCTACCGGGAGCGCTACCCGCCGGGGTCGACGTTCAAGATCGTGACGGCGTCCACCGCCATCGAGACCGGCACCGCCAACCCGCAGAGCCGCTTCCCGGTGCTGCGGTTCCTGGCCCTCCCCCAGTCCGACAAGCAGCTCCACAACTTCGGGGACGAAGCCTGCGGCGGAACGATGGCCGACGCCTTCCGGGTCTCCTGCAACACGACGTTCGCCCAGGTCGGCCTCGACCTCGGCGAGAAGCTCGTCGACGGCATGAAGGCCTTCGGGATCACCGAGGACGTCCCCTTCGACCTGCCCGAGGCCCGGGCCAGCGGCCCGGCGGCGGGCACGTTCGAGCACAACAAGCCGAGCTTCGCCAACGCCGCCATCGGTCAGGGCGACGTCGCCGTGACGCCGCTGCAGATGGCCATGGTGGCCGGGGCCATCGCCAACGGCGGCGTCCTCATGGCCCCGCACGTGGCCAAGAAGATCCGGGATCCGGACGGGCGCGTGATCCGCACGATCGGCCCCACCGTCTGGAGGCGGGCGGTGTCTGCGACCACGGCGGCGGCGCTGACGCAGATGATGATCGACGTGGTGAAGCGGGGGACGGGCACCGCCGCCGCCATCCCCGGCGTCACCGTGGCCGGCAAGACCGGCACGGCCGAGAACCCCGGCGGCGCGCCCCACGCCTGGTTCGTGGCCTTCGCTCCGGCCGAGGCGCCCCGCTTCGCGGTGGCCGTCATCGTGGAACACGGCGGCGACCTCGGCGACGAGGCCACCGGCGGGCGGGTGGCCGCCCCGGTGGCCCAGAAGGTGCTGGCCAAGCTGCTGTCGTTGCCGGGGCCGACGACGACCACGACGGCGCCGGGGCAGCCCAACCTCCCCTCGACAACAACCGGGCGCCCGCCCGGCGGACGGTAGGGTTCCAGCGATGCCCGAACGGGTCTATACGAACCGGTACGAGATCGTCCGGCACCTGGCCCGGGGCGGGATGGCGGAGGTCTACCTCGCCCACGACCAGTTGCTCGACCGCCGGGTGGCGCTCAAGGTGCTGTTCCCCGAGTTCGCCCGGGACCCGGCCTTCGTGCAGCGCTTCCGACGGGAGGCCCAGTCGGCGGCCAACCTCAACCACCCCAACATCGTGGCCGTCTTCGACTGGGGCGAGGAGGACGGCACGTACTTCATCGTCATGGAGTACGTCGAGGGCCGCAGCCTCCGGGAGGCCATCCAGGCCGAGGGGCCGCTCTACCCCAACCTGGCCGCCGACCTCGCCTCCGACATCGCCGGGGCCCTCGGGTTCGCCCACCGCAACGGCGTCGTCCACCGCGACGTGAAGCCGGGCAACATCCTGCTGACGCCCCAGGGCCAGGTGAAGGTCACCGACTTCGGCATAGCCCGGGCGGCCGGCACCAGCGAGGGCCTGACCCAGACCGGGTCGGTCATGGGGACGGCGACGTACTTCTCCCCCGAGCAGGCCCAGGGGCTGCCGGTCGACGCCCGCTCCGACGTGTACTCGCTCGGCGTCGTCCTCTACGAGATGGTCTGCGGCATCCCCCCGTTCACCGGCGAGAGCCCGATCTCGGTCGCCTACAAGCACGTCCGGGAGGAGCCGCCCCGGCCGACGGTCGTCAATCCCGACGTGCCCGCCCCCCTCGAGAACATCATCCTCACGGCCATGGCCAAGAGCCCGGAGGCCCGCTACGCCTCGGCCGACGAGATGCGGGCCGACCTCGCCCGCTTCCGGCGGGGGGAGCAGACCTCGGCGCTGCCCCTGGTGGCGGTGCCGGTGTCGGGCAACGACGTCACCGTCGTCAACCCCCGGATGGACAAGGTCTACGACCGCACCACCGTGGGCACGGTCATCCCGTCGCCGACAATCCCGGTGGCGCCCCGCCGGTCGGCCGGGCCGTTCGTGCTGGCGCTCATCGCCCTGCTGGCGGCGCTGGCCGGGCTCGGCTACCTCCTGGCCCGGCAGCTGTCGGGCAACGGCAGCCACGGCCAGCTCATCGCCATCGGCAACTACGTCGGGATGACCCAGCACGACGCCGAGCTGCTGATCCAGAACGCCGGCCTCAAGCCCGACAGCACCACCGAGGAGAACGACCAGATCCAGGCGGGCCAGGTCGTCTCCCAGGATCCCCAGCCCGGCACGAAGCTCGACAAGGGCGCCGCCGTCCACCTCAAGGTCAGCGCCGGCAAGGGCCAGGTGAAGATCCCCGACGTCAGCAACCAGTCGCTCGACGACGCCCAGTCCCAGTTGCGCGACGCCGGGCTCGACTACACGGTCCAGCAGGAGAACAGCGACAGCGTCGACGCCGGCAAGGTGACCCGCACCGACCCCCCGGCCGGCAGCCAGGTCGACAAGGGCACGATCATCAAGCTGTTCGTCTCGACGGGCAAGCAGCAGGTCCAGATCCCGGACGTCTCGGGCGAGGACCCGGCCACGGCGGCCAACACGCTGGGGAACAAGGGGCTCACGATCGAGCAGGTGAGCCAGCCGAGCGACACCGTGGAGTCGGGCACGGTCATCGGCACGAGCCCGGCGGCCGGCAGTTCGGTGGCGAAGGGCTCCAAGGTCCAGCTGATCGTGTCGTCGGGCAAGGAGCAGGTCTCGGTGCCCAACCTCTACGGCCGCACCCAGTCGCAGGCGATGTCCGACCTCCAAGGCGTCGGCCTCACCGGGACGGTCACCTCGGTGTCCTGCAGCGACCCGTCCAGCGCCGGCACCGTGATCGCCCAGAGCCCCTCGGCCGGTTCCAAGGTGGCCAAGGGGTCGAGCGTCAACATGTCGGTCTGCAAGTCGTCGGCCACCACCTCGTCGACCGGGTCCTCGGGCGGCGGCTTGTTCCCGTGACCCGCCGGCGGGCCGGCCTGGCGGGTTGGTACGCCCGGCACGGCCGCCACGACCTGCCCTGGCGGGCGACCCGGGAGCGCTGGCCGGTGCTGGTCTCGGAGGTGATGCTCCAGCAGACCCAGGTCGGGCGGGTGGCGGCGGTGTGGCCCGGGTTCATGGCCCGGTTCCCCACGCCGGAGGCCATGGCCGCCGCCGCGGCCGGCGACGTCATCGCCGCCTGGGGCACCCTCGGCTACCCCCGGCGGGCCCGGCGGCTGTGGGAGGCGGCGGGCGTCGTGGCCGCCTCCGGCTGGCCGGACGACCTCGCCGTCCTGCCCGGGGTCGGCCGCTACACCGCCGAAGCGGTGGCCGCCCAGGTGGACGACCGGGACGCGGCGGCCGTCGAGACCAACATCCGCCGGGTGGTGGAGCGGCGGGCCGGCCGGGTGCTGTCGGCCCGGGAGGCGGCCGCCGCCAGCCGGGAAGCGGGCCGGCCCCTCACCGGCCGGGACCGCCTGCTGGCGTTGATGGACGTCGGCGCCGTGCTCTGCCGGCCCCGGGCCCCCCGCTGCCCGGAGTGCCCGCTCCGGCCCGGCTGCGCCACGGCGGCGGCCATCGCCGCCGGCGAGGGACTGGCAGCGGCGGCCATCGCCGCCGGCGAGGGACTGGCAGCGGCGGCCATCGCCGCCGGCGAGGGACTGGCAGCGGCGGCCATCGCCGCCGGCGGGGGTCCGGCAGCCCGCGGGGACGGCGCGCCGGATGGGCCGGCGGCCTGGGCGGCCCTCGGCCGGCGACCTCGCCAGCCGCCGTACGAGGGATCGTTCCGGCAACGTCGCGGCCGGGTCCTGGCCCAGCTGCGGGCCGGCCCCCGCCCGTCCGCCGACCTCGACGCGCCGGCGCTCGCCGCCCTGGTGCAGGACGGCCTCGCCGCCCTCGACGGCCCCCTCGCCCGCCTCCCCTGACGCCTCAACCGGCGTTCCTTTACCGCCCAGGAGCGGAAATCGAACGCCAGAAACGTGGGGAACCGGAGCCAGGCGAAACTGGCGTTCCTTTACCGCCCGGGAGCGGAAAACGAACGCCAGAAACGTGGGAAACCGAGCGGGGCGAAACTGGCGTTCCTTTACCGCCCGGGAGCGGAAAACGAACGCCAGTTGTCACCGGGACGCGGGCCGGGGTTCTTTCCGCTGTCTCCTGGTAGGCGAACGCCAGAAGCAGCGCTCAGCCGGCCCGGGCCAGGAAGTTCCGCAGCAGCTGGTGCCCGCCGGCGGTCAGGATCGACTCCGGGTGGAACTGGACGCCCTCGACCGGCAGCTCCCGGTGGCGGAGCCCCATCACGACGCCGTCCTCGGTCTCGGCGGTGATCTCCAGGCAGTCGGGGACGCTGTCGCGCTCGACCACCAGCGAGTGGTACCGGGTGGCCTCGAAGGGGTTGGGCAGGCCGCCGAAGAGCCCATCGCCGGAGTGGCGGATCACCGACGTCTTGCCGTGCATGACCTGGTCGGCCCGCACCACCCGGCCCCCGTAGAGCTGGCCGATGCACTGATGGCCGAGGCACACGCCGAGCACCGGCACGCCACGGCGGCCGAACTCGTCGATGGCCGCCCCGGAGACGCCGGCGTCCTCCGGCCGGCCGGGGCCCGGGGAGATCAGCACCGCCGCCGGGTCGAGGGCGACGAGCTGGTCGAGTCGGGCCTCGTCGTGTCGGTAGACGAGCGGGTCGGCCCCCAACTCCCCCAGATACTGGACGAGGTTGTAGACGAACGAGTCGTAGTTGTCGACGACGAGGACGAGGGCCATCGACCGGAGACGGTACCGCCCGGGAAGGCTCCTCAGCCCGCCCGGGCGAAGCGGACCGTCGACGTGCCGGTGTAGGCGGGCACGGACACCCGGTCCTTGTCCTCGACCTTGAAGCCGAGGTGGAAGCGGTCGGCGTCCTCGGCGAAGCGGGCCACCAGCGAGTCGGCCAGGAATGCGCTGTGAAGGCCGGCCCCGATGGCGGTGAAGCGGAACGGCGGCGAGTGCACCGTGCCGTTGATCAGCAGCGTGTTGCCGACGCAGAGGATGGCGCTGGTCGGCACGACACGCTGGCCGTTGACGGCCAGCGCCTCGGCACCGGCGGCCCACAGACCGTTGGCCACGGCCTGGACGTCCTGTGAGTGGATGACGAGGTCGTTGAGGTTGCCGGACGGCGACTGCCGGTCCGACGAGTCGTCGAGGACGACCACCAGCCCCGGCCCCTCGGCCGCCACCAGGCCCATCCGCTCCCGCATCGTGCTCAGATCGGCGGACGGGGCCCCACCCACGGCCTCCCGCCGCTGGAAGCTCGAAACCTGCCGCCGCAGATCGTCGGCGGTGGCGCGAAGCTCGGAGGAGCGGCCCTCCTCGGCCCGGATCAGAGCCGCCAGGCGCTCCCGCTCCGGTGCCCGGGCACTGACCCGGCCGGGCAGCGGATTGAGGCGGGCGGTCATCAGCAGGAAGCCGACCAGCAAGCCCACTGCCGGAGCCCCCAGGCGCCGCCGCACTATCCTCGCCCCATGCCTCGGTCGAAGAGCAAGCGGTCGCGGTACACGCCGCCGCCGCCGAAGAAGGCCCCGCCGAGCCCGCTCTGGGTCCCCACCCTGATGTTCACCGGCTTCGGCCTCGGCGTCCTCATCATCGTCCTGAACTACCTGGGGCTGCTCCCCGGCGGGGCCAGTAACGGATATCTCTTCCTCGGGCTGGCCTTCATCACCGCCGGGTTCCTGCTGGCCACCCAGTATCGCTGACCGGGCGTCGGCGCACCCCTACCACTCGCCGCCCTCCACCACCAGCGTCATGTCCTCCCGGCAGTGCCGCGGGGCGTGGGGGATCTCGTCCTCCGGGGCGGCCGTCATCGTGACCTCCGTCCCGCAGACGGTGCAGCGGTAGCGGTAGTCGACCTTGCGGAGGCGGCCGATCTCCGGTTCCGGGGGCGGAGCATGGGTGAAGGCTCGGACGATGAACGTGCCGGTCAGGTAGATGCAGAAGAAGGCCACGATCGCCACGACGACCTTCAGCAGGGTGAACAGCATTGTGACCTCAGTCTAGGAAGCGACGACTCTCCTGCAGCCTCAAGCGGCGGGCCGGTCCGGCCGATGAAGAAGGCGCAAACGTGACGGCGGGAGAGACGGAGTGCCGACGCCCACCACTCGAGATTCCCTCGGGGAACAGTTCCAGGGGATCCTCACCGCCGCCCAGGACGGCGGCGAGTGGGCCGTCGCGCTCCTCTACCGGTGGCTGCACCCGACGGTCGTCGGCTACCTCCGGAGCCGGGCCGGCGACGACGCCGAGGACCTGGCCTCCGAGACGTGGCTGGCCGTGGCCCGGGGCCTGGCGTCGTTCTCCGGCGACGAGGCCGCCTTCCGCTCCTGGGTCTTCACGATCGCCCACCGCCGCCTCGTCGACCACCACCGGGCCACCGCCCGGCGTCCCCGTCCGCAGAGCCTGAGCCGGGCCGAGGGCGACCACCGCGACGGCCCGGTCGAGCCGGCGGCGGCCGACGACCCCGCCGGGGAGGCGATGAGCGCCCTCGCCGCACAGGACGCCGTCCGCCGGATCGTGGCCCTTCTGCCGAAGGACCAGGCCGAGATCGTCCTGCTGCGGGTGGTGGCCGGCCTTCCGGTCGAGGACGTCGCCGCCATCACCGGCCGCCGGCCGGGGACCGTCCGGGTCCTCCAGCACCGGGCGCTGCGCCGCCTGGCCGACCGGCTCGGCGCCGTCGACGGTGGGTCCCGGCCCGGCGATCCGAGAGTTCTGTAACGCCGATGGACCGGCCTCCGATTGCCAGGGTGATGCGCCCCAACCGCCCCCCGCTCGACGACGACAGCGCCGCCCGGATGCTGCAGGGTCTCGTCCAGCCGGACGACGCCCCGCCCGGGTACGGCGCGGTGGCCGGCCTCCTGGCCGCCGCCGCCCGGCCTGGGCCCGTCGATGAGGACATCGCCAGCGCCACGGTCACCGCCATGGTCGAGGCGATCCGGGACGGTGCTCCCGCCCCCCAGACCTCGGCGAGGAAGTCCGTGCTGACCAAGCTCCTGGCCGGTAAGGCCGCCCTGGCCGCCCTCGGCGTCGTCGCCCTCACCGCTTCCGGGGCGGCGGCCGCCACCGGCTCGCTCCCCAGCCCGGTCCAGAGCGCCGTGTCCGGCGCCGCCAGCCACGTCGGCGTCAACCTCCCGAGCCCGAACCACGGAAACTCCGCCGGCCACCGGCAGGACGTCAACCACCGGCCGGGTGCCGGCGACACCACGCCGACCAGCGCCGGGAGCCAGCCGGACAACCACGGCCAGACCGTCTCCTCCACCGCCCACTCGACGCCGGCCGGCGACGGTCATGGCGCAGCCGTGTGCCAGGTGGCCAGCGCCGGCAAGTGCCAGGCCGGTGACGACCACGGCGGGGGCAGCTCCGGTGGCGGCGGAACCGACGCCGGGCAGGACCACGCCACCACGCCGACCACCGGCAGCGTCCAGACCGGCGACGACCAGGGCAAGGGCCCCAGCGCCGGTGACGACGGAACCGGCGCCGGGCAGGACCACGCCACCACGCCGACCACGGGCAGCGTCCAGACCGGCGAGGACCACCACAACGACCACGCCGCCACGCCGACCACGGGCAGCGTCCAGACCGGCGAGGAGCACAGCGGCCGCGAGGGCGGCCCCTCGGGCGGCTCCGGCGACCACTGAGCACAACGCCGGGCCGTCCCGGCCCGCATCGTTTCCGCGAACGCGGAAGCGGGGAGCCACCCCAGGGCTCCCCGCTCTCGCGTTCCCGTCCTGTTCGCCGGACCGGCGCTCCGGCTAGCCCAGGCGTTCGATGATCGTGGCGTTGGCCATCCCGCCACCCTCGCACATCGTCTGGAGCCCGTAACGGCCACCGGTGCGCTCCAGCTCGTTGAGCAGCGTGGCCATGAGCTTGGCGCCGGTGCAGCCGAGCGGGTGGCCGAGGGCGATGGCGCCGCCGTTGACGTTGACCTTCGTCATGTCGGGGTGGTGCTCCTTCTCCCAGGCCAGCACCACCGAGGCGAAGGCCTCGTTGATCTCGATGAGGTCGATGTCGTCAAGCCGGAGCTTGGCCCGCTCCAGGACCTTGTCGGTGGCCGGGATGGGGCCGGTCAGCATCATCACCGGGTCGACGCCGGCCAGGGCGAAGGAGTGGAACCGGGCCCGGGGCCGCAACCCGAGCTCATTGGCCTTCTCCTCGCTCATGATCAGCAGGGCGGAGGCGCCGTCGCTGATCTGCGAGGAGTTGCCGGCGGTGACCTTCCCGTCCGGCTTGAAGGCCGGCTTGAGCGTGGCCAGCTTCTCGACGTTGGAGTCGGGCCGGACGCCCTCGTCGCGGTCGAACACCCCGCCGTCGGCGCCGGTGACCGGGATGATCTCCTTCTCGAACCGCCCCTCCTCGATGGCCCGGGCCGCCCGCTGGTGCGACTGCACCGAGTAGGCGTCGAGATCCTCCCGGGAGAGGTTCCACTTGTCGGCGATCAGCTCGGCCGAGATGCCCTGGGGCACCAGCCCGCCGACAGGGGCGTAGCGGTCGTTGAGCTTGCTGCCGAACGGCAGGCCCGGCCCGCTCATGACGGTGGCGCCCATCGGCACCCGGGTCATGACCTCGACGCCGGCGGCGATCACGATGTCGTGGACGCCGGCCATGACCCCTTGAGCGGCGAAGTGGGCCGCCTGCTGGGAGGACCCGCACTGCCGGTCGATGGTGGTGCCCACCACCGACTCGGGGAAGCCGGCGGCGAGGGCGGCGTTGCGGCCGACGTTGAGGGCCTGCTCTCCGACCTGCATGACACAGCCCATGATCACGTCCTCCACGAGGGCGGGATCGAGGTCGTTGCGGGCGACGAGAGCCTTGAGGGTCTCGGCGGCGAGATCGACCGGGTGCCAGTCCTTCAGCTGGCCGTTCCGGCGGCCGATGGCCGTCCGGACGGCGTCGACGATGACGGCGTTCGGCATGTGCGTGCTCCTGTCGTCGTTCTAGACCGATCGGTCAAGAAACAATCCTAGAGGCCCGTGTAGTGCAACACGAAGTGTCCCCGTCCGCTTCCCCGGGTACCCCTTGGCCGTCAGCCAGACCAGCGACCGGGAAGGAAGGTGAGGCGGCCATGGCCACCATCGAGGAGTCGGTGGAAGTCGAGGTACCCGTCCGCACGGCATACAACCAGTGGACGCAGTTCGAGGAGTTCCCCCGATTCATGGAGGGCATCGAGCAGGTGCGCCAGATGACCGACACCCGGCTTCACTGGGTGGCGGAGATCGCCGGCCGGCGCCGGGAGTGGGACGCCGAGATCACCGAGCAGGTCCCCGACCAGCGGATCTCCTGGTGCAGCACCGAAGGCGCCACGAACTCCGGCGTCGTCACCTTCCACCGCCTCGGTGACGCCAAGAGCAAGGTCATGCTCCAGCTGGAGTTCGAACCGGAGGGCGCCGTGGAGCAGGCCGGCGACAAGCTGGGACTGATCAAGGGCCGGACGAAGGCCGACCTCAAGCGGTTCAAGGAATTCATCGAGTCCCAGGGCCGCGAGTCCGGCGCCTGGCGCGGTGACGGGCGACAGAGCGAGAAGAGCTGATACTCGGGGGGCTCCGCCCCCCGAGGACCCCCCGAAGAGACACCGATGGGCGGATTCTCGCTCTGGTTTCGGGGGTGCTCGGGGCGGAGCCCCCGAGCGCTACTTCTTCGCCGACTCGAAATAGGGGTTGTCGCCGCTGGCGTGGTCGGTGACGTCGACCACCCGGGTGACCTCGGGGACCTGCTCCTTGATCACGACCTCGATGCCCTGGCTGAGGGTGACGCTGGCCATGCCGCAGCCCTGGCAGCCGCCCGACAGCCGGAGGTAGGCGGTGCCTTCCTCGACGGCCACCAGCTCGGCGTGGCCGCCGTGGGCGGCGATACTGGGGTTGATCTGCCCGTCGAGCACCTGCAGCACCCGCTGGGCGACGTCGCCGCTCAGGTCGGCCTGGGGCCGGGTGCCGGCCATGCCGACGGCCGGGCTCGGGCTGTTGGGATTGTCGAGGACGAGCCCGCCTTCCACCGGGTCGCCCTGGACGTCGAGCGTGGCGCCGCGCACCTTGTCGACGGAGAAGGCGGGGATCACCACGGACAGGTCGTCATGGCGCTGGACGACGTCGTTCGGCCCGGCGTAGTCGAGCGGCTGGAAGTACATGTCGTACTTGTACTTCCCGTTGGCCACACCGGCGATCTCCAGCCACAGGGCCAGGCTCTCCGGTTCGTTCTCGTTGGCCCGCACCCGAAGGACCTTCTGCCGGGCGACCTCCGTGATGTTGAGGACCATCTCGGGAATGCTGTCATCCGGCATGGGACCACCCAACCTCGTCGACGTCGAACCGCCATGATACCGGGCGTGTCTCGCGTACTGCTCCTGCTACCCAGCGGCACCTACAAAGCACCGGACTTCCTGGGCGCGGCCACCCGCCTCGGCGTCGAGGTGGTGGTGGCCTCGGACACGAAGCAGACGCTGGCCGAGGCCATGGGCGAGCGGGCGCTGGAGATCGATCTGGCCGATCCGGAGGCCGCCGTGGAGGTGATCACGGCCGCGGCCGGCCGCCAGGCGCTCGACGCCGTGGTGGCTGTCGACGACCAGGGGGTGCTGATCGCCGCCCTGGCCGCCGAGAAGCTCGGGCTTCCCGCCAACCGGCCGGACGCCGTGGCCCGGACGAGGAACAAGGCGGCCATGCGCACCGCCCTGGCCGCCGCCGGCGGTGACAAGGCGGCGGAGCTGCGCCAGCCGGCCTTCCGCGTTCTCGGCCCGGGCGACGACGTGGCGGCCGCCGCCGGCGAGGTGGGATGGCCGGTGGTGGTCAAACCGGTGTCGCTGTCGGCCAGCCGCGGGGTGATCCGGGCCGACTCGCCGGCCGAGGCCGTCGCCGCCGCCACCCGGGTCCGGACGATCCTCGATGAGGACGGGCATCCCGCCGGCGAGCCCCTGCTCGTCGAGGCCTACGTGGCGGGGGACGAGGTGGCCGTCGAGGGGCTGCTGCGGGCCGGGGAGCTGGAGGTGCTGGCCATCTTCGACAAGCCCGACCCGCTCACCGGCCCGTACTTCGAGGAGACGCTGTACGTGACGCCGTCCCGGCTGCCGGCCGAGGTGCAGGGGCGCATCGCCGCCGCCGTCGCCGAAGCGGCGACGGCGATCGGGCTGACGGAGGGGCCGCTGCACGCCGAGCTCCGCATCGACGCCGAGGGCCGGCCGTGGGTCCTGGAGCTCGCCGCCCGCACCATCGGTGGGCTGTGCGCCCGGACGCTGCGCTTCGCCGCCGGCGTCACGCTGGAGGAGCTCGTGCTGCGCCACGCCCTCGGCCTGCCGATCGATGCCCGCCGGGAGACGCCGGCCGCCGGCGTGATGATGCTGCCTATCCCCCGGGCCGGCCGGCTGGTGGCGGTTCACGGCCAGGACGAGGCCCGCGCCGTCCCCGGTGTGACGGCGCTCGAGGTCTCGATCCTGCCCGGCCGGCCCGTCCAACCCCTGCCGGAGGGCGACCGCTACCTCGGCTTCCTCTTCGCCCGGGGCCGCTCCCCGGCCGACGTCGAAGCCGCCCTGCGGGCCGCCCACGCCCGCCTCGACGTCGAGATCACATCCGCCTGAGCCCGCCAACAGGCGACCTCGTTCGCCGACTTCCGAGTAACGCACCCCGCAGCGCGACCCGCCCGATCCAACCGGCGTTCCTTTTCCGCCCTCCAACGGTAAACGAACGCCAGTTTGCGCGGGCGTGCGGGTCTGGGCCTTCCGGCGTTCCTTTTCCGCCCCCCAGCGGCAAACGAACGCCAGTTGGCCGCTGCGCGACCCCGGCGGGCAGGACCGGCCGGTGCGCCCATTACGCTCGCAGGGCATGAGGGTCCTGCTGGTGTCGACCTACGAACTCGGCCACCAGCCGCTCCACGTCGCTTCGCCGGCGGCGGCGCTGACGGCGGCCGGGCATGAGGTCCGCACGCTCGACACGTCGGTGGAGCCCTGGAACCCCGACCTCGTCGCCTGGGCCGACGCCGTCGCCTTCTCCGTGCCGATGCACACCGCCATGCGGCTGGCCCTGCGGGGCGCGGCGGCGGTGCGGGCCGGCCGGCCGGAGCTGCCGATCTGCCTCTACGGCCTCTACGCCACCGTGAGCGGCGACGTCACGCTCGGGCCTGCCGGCCTCGCCGATCACGCCATCGCCGGCGAGTACGAACCCGGGCTCGTGGCCTGGGTGAACGGGCTGGCCGAGGCGGCGCCGGTGCCCGCCCGGGCCGTCGTCGACCTCGGTCGCCACCGGCCGGCGGGCCCGCCCGACCGCCACACCCTTCCGCCCCTCACGCGCTACGCCCGGCTGGCGGTCGCCGGCGAGGAGCGCACCGCCGGCTATGTCGAGGCCAGCCGGGGCTGCGTGCACCACTGCCGTCACTGCCCGATCCCGGTCGTCTACGACGGGCGGCTGCGCATCGTCCCGGAGGACGTCGTCCTGCGCGACGTCGAGGCCCAGGTCGAAGCCGGCGCCCGGCACATCACCTTCGGCGACCCCGACTTCCTCAACGGGCCGCACCATTCGATGCGGGTGGTGGCCGCCGTCCACAAGCACTGGCCCGACCTGACCTTCGACTGCACCACCAAGGTGGAGCACATCCTCCGCCACGAGGATCTGTGGCCCGAGCTGGCCGACGCCGGCTGCCTGTTCGTGGTCAGCGCCTTCGAGAGCGTGAACGACGACATCCTGGCCCGCCTCGACAAGGGCCACACCACGGCGGAGGCGGCCGCCGCCGTCGGGCTGCTCCGCCGGCATGGCATCGAGATCCGCCCGTCGTTTTTGCCCTTCACGCCGTGGACGACGGTCGCCGACGTCGCCGACCTGCTCGACTTCGTGGCCGCCCTCGATCTCGTCGGCAACGTCGACCCGGTCCAGTACACGATCCGGCTGCTGGTCCCCGAGGGTTCGCTCCTGGAGCCGATTCTGGGCGCCGAGGGCCGGCTCGGGCCCTACGACGCCGGGCGCCTGTCCTGGACGTGGGCCCATCCCGACCCGGCCGTCGACGGCCTCCAGGCGGAGCTGGCGTCGCTGGTCGAGCGGGCGCAGGCGGACGGCGAACCGATCGGGCGGATCTTCCTGCGGGTCCGGGCGGCGGTCCACGCCGCCGCCGGGCGCCCCGCCCCCGCCATGTTCTGCCCGGAGGACATCGGCCTCGCCGGCGACCGTCCCCGCCTCACCGAGCCGTGGTTCTGCTGCGCCGAACCGACCGAGGGCCAGTTCACCGGCATCGGCGACTGCGCCCGCGGCTGAGCGGCTACGGGACCGGCGCCCCCCAGATCGGGAACCACCGGCTGAGGTCGGCTTCCAGCGGCACCTCGCCCTGGAGCGCTCCCTGGAGCTGCAGCTCCCGCTGGTTGTCGCGCTTCTCCCCGCCCCCGGGGGCGGGGACGAAGGGGTAGAACGTCCCCCGCTTGAACAGGTAGACGAGGTAGCTCACGCCGCCGCCCTCGCCCCGGAAGGCGAAGACGCTGGCCAGCAGCTGGTTCCCGTAGCCCCGCTCGGCCAGCGTCGAGTTGACCATGTGGACGGTGGTCACCAGGTCGCTCAGGTCGGGGTCGCGGATCACGATCCAGTGGTAGCCGTAGGAGTCCTCGCTCTGGCTGACCGCCGAGCCGGTGTCCTTCCCCGACAGCTCGAGCAGCTGGCCGATCTCGGTGCAGGTGGAGGCGAAGTCGTAGGCCGAGGCGGGTTTGAAGCACACCGCCGCCGACCCGGCCGAGGTGAGGCCCATCGCCGCCTCCAGCGTGATGGCCGCCCCGGGCACGGCGAAGAGGGCGTCGAGGTTGGCGGGCTTCGGCTTCGTCCGGCCGAGGATCGTGTCGAGGAACTTCACGGAGCCGGGTGGCCCATCTGCCGCTCCAGCTCGGCCAGCTGGGCCAGCCGCTGCTCCAGGGTCGGGTGGGTGGAGAAGAACGACGAGATCGAGAAGCCGGGCGCCGCGGCCGGGGTGAAGAAGAAGGCGTTGAACGGCTCGGCGGCCCGCAGGTCCCGAGTCGGGATGCGCCCCATGGCCCCAGTCACCTTGACCAGCGCCGAGGCCAGCGTGGAGGGCGCGCCGGTGATGATCGCCGCTCCCCGGTCGGCCGACAGCTCCCGGTAGCGCGACAGGGCCCGGGTCAGCAGGAACGAGATGGCGTAGACGACGATCGACACCAGCATGATGAGGAGCATCTCGTTCTCCTCGTCGCGGCCCCGGCCCCGGCCGCCGCCCATGCCGGCACCGCCGAACCAGAACATCGACCGGGTGACGAACCCGGCCGCCACGCCGAGGAAGCCGGCGATCGTCATCACGGCCACGTCGCGGTGGGCGACGTGGGACAGCTCGTGGGCCAGCACCGCCTCCAGCTCGGCCGGCTCCAGCCGGCGGAGGATGCCGGTGGTGGCGCAGACCACGGCGTCGCTCGGGTTCCGGCCGGTGGCGAAGGCATTGGGGACGTCGGTGTCGGCGATGGCCACCCGGGGCTTGGGCATGTCGGCCAGGGCGCAGAGCCGGTCGACGATGCCGTGGAGCTGGGGGGCCTCGGCCGGGCTGACCTCCCGGGCGTGCATGGAGAACAGGGCGATCTTCGACGAGTAGTAGTACTGGGCGAACAACAGCCCGCCGGCCAGGATGAAGACGAAGACGAAGTTGATGCCGACCGCGATCAGCGCTGCCATCACGGCCACGTAGAGAAGGCCGAGCAGGAACATGACGAACGTCATGCGGGCCGCCAGGCCGGCGTCGCGGGGATAGCCCCGACTCGTGGTGCTCATGACGCGATCATCCCAGGATCCGGAAGCCCCCTACGAGTCACCCCGGTATCAAACCTTCCTCGGACAGCAGCTCCCGCACCTCGTCCAGGGTGGCGTCGCCGCCGGGGATGATGTACTCCGAGGGGCCGAGGTGGTCGGCGGGCACCGGGTGGCCGACCTCCCGGACCCGCTGGACCAGGTTGACCAGGCAGCTGCGGAAGGCCGCCTCGTCCCCCTTCTCCACGGCGTGGAGAAGCGCCTCGTCGAGCTCGTTGATCTCGTGCAGCGAATCGGCCGCCACCTCCAGCTGGCCCTCGCCCAGGATGCGCAGGATCACTTCGACTCCTCTCCCGCCGCGCCGAGCTCCTTCGGCGGCGGCGCTCCGCTGCCGAGCTCGGCCTTCATCTTGGCCAGCTCGGCGTCGACCGACGACCCGGCCGACAGGGCGTCGAGCTGGGCCTGGATGTCGCCGCCCGGCTCGGCGGTGACGTCGTCGAGGGCGCCGGAGGCCAGCAGCTCGTCGACCGCCCCGGCCCGGGCCTGCATGGTGGCCGTCTTGTCCTCCGCCCGCTGGATGGCCAGCCCGACGTCGCCCATCTCCTCCGAGATGCCCGACACCGCCTCGCCGATCTTCGTCTGGGCCTCGGCGGCGGTGTAGGTGGCCTTGATCGTCTCCTTCTTGGTCCGGAAAGCCTCGACCTTGGCCTGGAGCCGCTGGAGGGCGACGGTGAGCTTGTCCTCCTCGGCCTGGAGCTGGGTCCGCTGGGCATCGATGCCGTCGAGCTGGCTCTGGATACCGGCCCGGCGGTTGAGCGCCTCCCGGGCGAGGTCCTCCTTGCCGGCCGCCACCGCCTGGCGGGCCTGCCCCTCGAGCTTGTCGGCCGAGGCTTTGAGCTGGGCCTGCTGGAGCTCGAGGCGCTTGCGGGAGGTGGCGACGTCGGCCAGCCCCCGCCGCACCTTCTGGACCATCTCCAGCTGCTTCTCGTAGCTGTAGTCGAGGGTCTCGCGCGGATCCTCGGCCTTGTCGAGCAACTTCGAGGTCTTGGCCTTCATGACGTCTGAGAACCGCTTCATCAGTCCCATGGACGCGGAAACTACTCCCCGCCGCCTAAAGGCGCGCCCGCGACGAGCTGGGAACTTCCTGTCAGCGCCCGGGAGCCCGGCGCAAACGAACGCGAAACGTCGAACCCCGCCCACCGGGGCCGGGTTCGTAGGCCACCCGGCCGCCCATGGCCTCGGCCAGGCCCCGGGCCAGATACAGGCCGATCCCCGATCCCGGCCGGGTGAACAGCGTGGCGACGGCGTCGGGCGCCACCCCCGGCCCGGCGTCGGTCACGACGAGGTCGACCCCGTCGGCTTCATCCCAGGCCTCGACCACCACCGGCGGGGCGCCGTGGTGGAGGGCGTTCTCGACCAGGCCGGCCACGATGAGCTCCAGCCGCCGGGCGTCGGCCAGGACCTCCAGCCCCTCGGGGACCTCGACCTCGACGCCGGACGGGTCGCCGACCGCGGTCAGGGCGGCGTCGACGGCGCCGGCGACGTCGGTCGGCCGCAGCGTGAGGCGCAGCGAGTGTGTCTCGAGCCGGGCCACCTCGTAGAGGTCGTCGGCCACCCGGCTGATGCGCTCGGCCTGGCGGCGGATGGAGGCGCCCGTCCGCCGGATCCGTTCGACCGACAGCTCGTCGGCGTAGGCCTCGAGCGTGACCCCGAGCCCGAGGATCGTGGTGATCGGGGAACGCAGGTCCTGGGTCACCATGGCCAGGAACTCGTTGCGGGCCCGCTGTGCCTCCCGCACGGCGGTGACGTCGGACACGACGCCCTGGTAGCCGACGACCTCGCCGTCGGCCGTCCGGGGGAAGGTGACGACGTGGAACTCCCGGCGGACGCCGTCGGCCCGCAGCGCCTCGAACGTGACCTCGGCCCCGCCGCTGCCCTCGGCCGAGCCGGCGGCGTCGAGCCGGGCCAGCGCCTCCGCGCCCCGGTCGTCCACGACCTGGAAGATGTGCTCCAGGCGGGCGCCCTCCAGCTCCAGCGGCGACTGGCCGACCATGGCCGAGAGGCTCGGGTTGGCGTAGGACAGGCGGCCGCCGGGGTCGAGCTCGTAGATGCCGTCCGACGACTGCTCGACGAGGTGCTCGTAGCGGGCCCGCTCGGTCTCCTCCCGGCCGATGACGGCCGCCCAGTAGCCCTGGGCCAGGGCGTCGGTCAGCCGGTCGAGGGCGGGCAGGACCCGGGTGAGGACGAGACCCAGGGCCTGGCTCGAGCCGCGGCCCCTGGCCTCGGCGATCTCCACCGCCGTCCGCACGACGAGATCCCGCGAGATCCGCAGCACCACCAGCAGCTGCGGCAGCGGACTGCCGGCCCAGGCGGCCGACGCCCCGACCTCCCGGAGGTCGCCGATCAGCGAGGCGTCGACGTCGTCGCCGGCCCGGGTGACGGCCAGGATCGCCTCGAAGCGGGCGGTCGACTGGTCGATGAAGTGGCGCTCCTCCTCGGCCGTCCAGATGGTGGCCTCGGGCATGACGTCGCGGAGCAGTTCGAGCGACCGCCGTGCCATCTCGGCGCTGCGCCCCTCCAGCGCCTCGAGGAGATCGGCAGCGTCGCCGTCGTCGGGGACGAGGAGGGCGGAGCCGCCTTCGGCGTTGCGGGCCAGGAAGCCCTTCACGTCCGAGACCGAGAACGAGGGGCCGGTGCCGTCGTCGCCGCTGACCTTCAGGTACCCGGCGGTGGCCAGCGCCCGGACGGCCTCCACCGGCAGCCGCAAGGTGTCGGCCGCCTCGGCCAGCCCGAGCAGCCGCTTGCCGGTGCGCTCGGCGATGTCAGGCCACCTTCCAGGTGGAGTTGGCGTCGCGCCCCGTCACCCGGCCCTCCGACTTCAGCTTCTGGAGGTGGGCGAGCACGGAGCGCCCGGCCATGTCGTGGAGCGACTCCGGGACGTCGACGTAGATCCGGGCCACGAGTTCGCTGATCTTGCTCGGGCCGGCGGTGAGGGCATCGAGGATCTGGTTCTCCCGCTCGAGGCGGTGGGCGACGTAGTCGGCCAGGATCGCCTTCGGCTCCTCGAGGACGTCGCCGTGACCGGGGCAGAGCCGGGCCAGGCGCCGCTTGCGCAGCCGCTCCAGCGACTGGAGGTAGGCGGCCATGTCGCCGTCGGGCGGGTTGATGACGGCGGTCGACCCCGACAGGACGGTGTCGCCGGTGAACAGCACCCGCTCCTCCTCCAGGAAGAAGCAGAGGTGGTCGGAGGCGTGACCGGGGGTGTGCAGCACCTCCAGCCCCCACTCGGTGCCCTCGATGACCTCGCCGTCCCGGGCCTTGCGATCGGGGGCCCAGTCGGCGTCGGCCGACTTCGGCGGGCCGAAGGCCACGATCTCGGCCCCGGTCGCCCGCTTCAGGCGGTTGACGCCGGCGGAGTGGTCGACGTGGTGATGGGTGACGAGGATCCACCGCACCCGCTCCCGCATCGAGGCGCCGACGATGGCCTCGATGTGGCCGGCGTCGTCGGGGCCGGGGTCGATGACGGCGACCTCGTCGATGCCGACGAGGTACGTGTTGGTGCCCGTCAGCGTCATGCGGCCGGCGTTGGGGGCCACGATCCGGCGGACGAGCGGGGAGAGGGCGCTGGCGACGCCGGGCGTCATGTCGGGCATCGGAACTCCACGAGCTCGGCGACGGAGGAGAACCGGCTGAGCGTCTCGAGGTTGGCGATCGTCGGGATCAGCAGCCGGAGGTCGCCGGCCGCCCCGCGGGCCAGGGCCTCGGCCGGCGTCGTCCAGATCGACTCGACGGTCTCGGCGGCGTCGTGGGCGGCGACCTGGCCGGGGGGCACCGCGGCGACGAAGAAGCGGGTGTCGAACCGGCGGGCGGTGCCCCGCCGCGGCGGCGTGATCCAGTGGGAGACGTACTGGACGCCCGACAGGTCGAGCACGAGCCCTTCGGCCTCGAGCACCGCCGCCAGCGTCGTGGCCCCGGAGTGGACCTCCCGCCGGTAGCGGGCGAGGCGGGCGGCGGCCAGATCACCCGAGGCTTCGAACCAGGCGCCGGTGCCGGAATGGCGGGCGAGCAGGATCCCCGCCTCCTCGAAGCACTCCCGGGCGGCGGCGATCCAGTAGGCCAGGCCGCCGGAGGGCAGGCCGAGCTCGGCGCTGGCCTCGGCGTCGGACGGGCCGATGGCGACCGGCGCCCCGTGGCGGTCCCCGTCGTCGACACGGCCGCCGGGGAAGACCCAGGCGTCGGCGGCGAAGACGGACTCCGGGTGGCGGCGCAGCATGAGCACCTCGAGCGACGCGCCGGTGGACCCGCCGTCGCGGACCAGCATCACCGTCGCGGCAGGTTGCACCTCCACGTTCGATGCCGGCTCGCTCATAACCCGAACATTCTAGGGGCGCGCTCTGTCCGGGCTCTCAGGCGGGTGCGACCGCTCGGGGGCCAGGTCGCTTACGATCTCCCCCATGCGCACCGAAGCACCCGAGGAGAGGCCGGTCGCCGCGCCGCCGGCGAGCCGCAGGCAACGGGGGGCCAACGGCGCGCCGAAACGGGCCGGCTTCGGCCAGCGGGTGCTGCCCCGGAGCGTCATCGGGATCGTGGTGCTGCTGCTGGCGGCGGCCGTCGGCTTCTCCTTCGGCGGGACGGTGCTCTACGCCTACTACCAGTACCGGACCGACAAGCTGGAGAAGAAGGTCGACTCCTTCGTCAACGGCTTCGAGGACCGCTACAAGACGGCCGTCGCCGGCATCGACAAGGAGCGGGACGACGCCAAGGCCGAGGTCCGCAAGGAGATCGAGCCGATCAAGGAGCTGCGGGCCTCGGGCGCCACGCTCAAGTCGCTGATCGACCAGGTGAAGGACTCGGTCTACCTCGTCCAGACGCAGGACGAGTTCGGCCGGCCCCAGGTGGGCTCGGCCTTCGTCGTGACCTCCGACGCCGAGAAGTCGTATCTCGTCACGTCGCTGTCGGTGGTGAAGGCCGCCACCAGGAAGCCCGGCCCGGCCATCACGCTCAGCAAGGGGAACGACAAGTTCGACGCCACCCTGTGGACCTGGCAGGAGGAGCGCGACCTGGCGCTGCTCATCGTCAACAAGGCCAACCTGCCCCGGGTGAAATGGGCGGCGGCCGACGCCCAGCCGCAGTACGGGGAGCGGGTCTTCGACGTGGCCGGCGTCGGCGGCGCCGGGGGCTCGATCACCCAGGGGTTCGTGGCCGACGTGTCGGCGGCGGGCATCGAGCACGACGCCGCCGTGACCGGGCCGTTCGCCGGCGGGCCGATCCTCAACTCCAAGGGCGAGGTCCTCGGCATCGCCACGCCCGGCTACATGCCGCTGGGCTTCACGTCCGACCGGGTGACGTACTCGCCCTTCATCCGGGCGACGTGCGAGAAGATTCTGAAGTGCCCGGCCGGGGCGGCCAACGCCGGCGGCGCCGGCGAGCGGCGCTGAGCGCCGGCCGCTTCCACCGCCTGCTCGTCAGCCGAAGGGGCCCCGCCTCGTCGTGGTGGTCGTCGAGGGTCTTCGGAAGTAGTACGACGACGTGGTGGTCGTCGACGACGAGGACGTCGACGTGCTCGGCGGCTCGGTGGTCGTCGTGGAGCTCGGCGGCGAGGTGGTGACCGTGGTCGTCGTCGTCGGCGCCTCGGCCGGCGGCAGCGGGGCCGCCGGGTAGTAGTTCAGCCCGCCGGGCAGGCCGGCCGGGGCCGAGGGCGTGCCGAGGTCGAACCCGCCCCGGGCCTCCCGCTTGGCTTTGTCGGCCAGCGATTCGATCGGCGCCGGCTGGCTGAAGTCGGTGACCGGCACGCCCTTCATGGCCTCGATCATGAAGTCGTGCCACATGCGGGCCGGCCACGAGCCGCCGACCACCACCCCGACGCCGTGGATCCCCCGCATCGGGATGTTGCCGGCCTCGTAGCCCATCCACACCGCGGTGGAGAGCGTCGGCGTGAACCCCACGAACCAGGCGTTCTCGTAGTTCTCCGCCGTCCCCGTCTTCCCCGCCGCCGGCCGGCCGATGTCGGCCGCCCGTCCGGTGCCGTGCTCGATCACGTTGGTCATGGCCTGGGTGACGTTGTCGGCGATGGGCTCGTCGATCACCCGGGTGGTGCGGTCCTCCTGGGTGTTGTCCTCCACCACCGTCCCGTCGCGCTGGGTGATCTTGAGGACGGGCGTCGGTTCGGCCCGCAGGCCCCGGGCGTCGAACACCCCGTAGGCCGACGCCATGTCGAGCGGCGAGACCTCCTGCGTGCCGATGGCGATGCCGCCGTAGACCGGCTTCGACAGGTCGATGCTGGTGATGCCCAGCCGGTGGGCCAGCTCGGCCGTCTGCTTGATGCCGACGTCGACGATCAGCTGCACGAACACGGTGTTGATCGAGTGGGTGAGGGCCCCGATCAGGTCCGAGGACCCGAAGCTCTCGCCCTCGTAGTTGCACACCGGCGAGGTGAAGCCCCGGGGCGTGACGCAGTTGGGCGCCGGATACCGCTTGTTGGGCGAGAGGCCGGCCTCGTACGCCCGGGCCAGCACGAACGGCTTGAACGACGAACCGGCCTGCCGGCCCGACCCGCCGCCCAGCCTCCCGAGGGCCATGTTGACCTTCGACTCGTTCCAGTCGGTGCCGCCCACCAGGGTGCGGACGTAGCCGGTCTGGGGCTCGATCGACACCAGCGCGGCGTCCGGGTCCTTCGGGTTGGGCAGCGTCTTCTTCAGGATGTTCTGGGCCGTGTCCTCGAGGTGGGGGTCGAGGGTCGTGTCGATGCGCAGGCCGCCCCGGTAGATGAGCTCGGGGTCGTACTTCTTCACGTCGAGGAGGTAGATCCGCAGGTAGTCGAGGAAGTACGGGTAGCGCCCGACGACACCCGGCGGGGGATAGACCTTGGGCTTGTGGGCCCGGGCGGCGGCGACCTCGGCCGGGGAGGCCAGGTTGTACTTCTGGATCCGGTCGAGCACCTCGTTGCGGCGCTCCTCGGCCTGCACCGGGTGGCTCCGGGGCGAGTAGAGGCTGGGGGCCGGGAGCACGCCGGCCAAAAGCGCCGCCTCGGACAGCGTGAGGTCCTTGGCGTCCTTCTTGAAGTAGGACTGGGCCGCCGCCTGCACGCCGAACACCGAGTCGCCCATGTAGACGGTGTTCAGGTACTTGGCCAGGATCTCGTCCTTGGTGAGGACGCGCTCGATCTGGGCCGCGATCAGCGCCTCCTTCGCCTTGCGGGTGAAGGTGCGGGCGCCGTTGGTGTAGAGGTTCTTGGCCAGCTGCTGGGTGATCGTCGACCCGCCCTGCGCCAGCTGGTGGTGCTGGAGGTCGGCCCAGAAGGCCCGGGCGATCCCCCGCCAGTCGACGCCGGCGTGCTGGTAGAACTCGTGGTCCTCCGAGGCCACGACCGCGATCTTCATGTTCTTGGAGATCTGGTCGGCGGGAATCACGACCCGGGACTCGGCCTCCCGGAACTCCCCGATCGGGCTCCCGTCGACGGCGTAGACCGTGCTCACCCGGGAGTCGGCCTGCGGCTTCTCCTGGGGCAGCGAGGCCGGCAGCGGCATGAACAGGTACGTCGCCAGCGCCACCCCGGCGGTGGTGGGCGGGACGACGATCAGGGCCGCCAGCGTGATCGCCAGCCACTTGAAGACCGTGCGGGGCCGCGGCGGGCGCGGCCGGGGGAGACGGGGGCTCATGGCCCGAAAGCCTACGCTTCAGTCGTGGATTCCCGACGCACGCTGCCCTCCGTGACCAAGGTGCTGGGCGAGCTGTCGTCGCTGCCCCACGGCCTGGCGGTGGCCGTCGCCCGGGCGGTGGTCGACGAGGCCCGCAACCGGGCCGAGGCCGGCGAGGCGCTGAGCGAGGAGGCCGTGCTGGCCGAAGCCGGCCGGCGGGCGGCGGAGATCGGCCGGTCGCTCCTCCAGCCGCTGGTCAACGCCACCGGCGTCATCGTCCACACCAACCTCGGACGGGCGCCGCTCGGTTCCGACCCGCTGGCGGCGGTGGCCGCCGTGGCCGGGAGCTATTCGAACCTGGAGTTCCGGCTCGATCGCGGCGGGCGCGGCTCCCGCCAGGAGCACGCCGGTGCGCTGCTGGCCCGGGCCTGCGGCGCCGAGGCGGCGCTGGTGGTCAACAACAACGCCGCCGCCGTGCTGCTGGTGCTGGCGGCGTTGGCCCGGGGCGGCGATGTCCTCGTCTCCCGGGGCGAGCTGGTCGAGATCGGCGGCGGGTTCCGGGTTCCCGACGTGATGGCGGAGTCCGGCGGCCGGCTGGTCGAGGTGGGCACGACGAACCGCACCCGCCTTGCCGACTACCAGCGGGCCCTCTCGGCCGACACGGCGCTGATCCTGCGGGTCCACGCCTCCAACTACCGGATGGTCGGTTTCGTGGAGTCGACACCGATCGCCTCCCTGTCCGGGCTCGGCCCGCCGGTGGTCGTCGACATCGGCTCGGGGCTTCTGGACGAGACGACGCCGTGGCTGGCGGAGCGGCCGGCCTGGCTGCGGGACGAGCCCGGTGCCCGCCAGTGCCTGGAGGCGGGGGCGGCCCTGGTGACGTTCTCGGGCGACAAGCTGCTCGGCGGCCCGCAGGCGGGGGTGATCGCCGGCCGGGCCGACCTCGTGGCGCGGGCCGCCCGCCACCCGCTGGCCCGGGCGGTGCGGGCCGACAAGATGGCGCTGGCCGCCCTGCAGTCGGTGGCGCTGGCCTACCTGGCCGGCGACGGCGACGCCATCCCGCTGTGGCGGATGGCGGCGACGCCGGTCGGCACCCTCCGGCAGCGGGCGGAGAGGCTGGCGTCAGTGGTCGCCGGGGCCAAGGTCGTCGACACGGAGGCCGTGGCCGGCGGCGGGTCGCTGCCGGGCCTCGTGATCCCGTCCTGCGGCGTGGCGGTGGAGGCGGCCGACGCCGACGCCGCCCTGGCCGCGTTGCGCCACGTTGGCATCGTGGCCCGCGTCGACGCCGGGGCCATTGTCTGCGACCTCCGCACGATCGACCCGTCCGACGACGCCCGCCTCGCCGCCGCTCTGGCCACGATCTCCCCCTGATGCGGGTCGTCGCCACCGCCGGCCACGTCGACCACGGCAAGTCGTCGCTCGTCCTGGCGCTGACCGGCACCGATCCGGACCGGTGGCCGGAGGAGAAGACCCGGGGGCTGACGATCGACCTCGGCTTCGCCTTCACCACGTTGCCGTCGGGACAGGAGCTGGGGTTCGTCGACGTGCCGGGGCACGTCCGCTTCCTCAAGAACATGCTGGCCGGGGTCGGGGCGGTGGAGGCGGCGATCCTGGTGGTGGCGGCCACCGAGGGGTGGATGCCCCAGAGCGAGGAGCACCTCCGGATCCTCGACCTGCTGGGGATCGGCCACGGCCTGGCGGTCATCACCAAGGCCGACCTCGTCGACGATGACCTGCTCGAGCTGGCCCGGCTGGAGGTGGAGGAGAAGCTGGCCGAGCCGTCCCGACCCGGCACCGGGTCCTTCATGCCCACCGAGGTGTTGGCCGTCGACTCCCGCTCCGGACGGGGGCTTTCCGAACTCCGGGTGGCCCTCGACGCCATGCTGGCCGCCGCCCCCCTCGCCGTCGACCGCGGCCGGCCCCGGCTGTGGGTCGACCGGGTCTTCGCCGCCAAGGGGGCCGGGACGGTGGTGACCGGGACGATGGCCGGGGGCACGCTGGCCCTCGATGCCGAAGTCCTCGTCCTGCCGGGGCGGCGGAGAGCCCGGATCCGCCACATCGAGAGCCACTACGAGGAGCTGGCCGAGGCCGGGCCGGGGCGGCGGGTCGCCCTCAACCTGGCCGGCGTCGACCACACCGAGCTCGCCCGGGGTTCGGCCCTGGTGCTGCCCGACCAGTGGGCGGTGACGACGGTGGTGGACGCCGGGCTGAGCGCCCTTCCCGAGGCGGCGCTGCGCCAGGGGGCCTACAAGGCCTACATCGGCTCGGGGGAGCACGACGTGCGGCTCCGGCTCATCTCGGCCGGCGACGACGGGCCACGCTTCGGCCGGCTGCGGCTCGACGTGCCGCTGCCGCTCCAGCCCGGAGACCGCATCGTCCTGCGGGACTCCGGCAGCCAGGCGACCGTCGGCGGGGCCGAAGTCCTCGATGTCGCCCCGGTGGGAAGGGCCCGGCTGGCCGCCGCCCGGCTCCCCCTGCCACCGGGGCCGCGGCTGCTGGCCGGCCGGCCGTGGCTGCGCCCGGCCGACATCGGGCCGCTGGCCGGTGTCGGGCCCGGTGAGGCGAAGCAACTGGCCGAGGACCTCGTGCGCTCCGGCGCCGCCCGTCCGGCCGGGGAGCATCTGGTGGCGACCGAGACGCTGGGCGACGTCCGCCGGCGGGCGCTGGACCTCACCGCCGCCCACCACCGGTCCCACCCGCTGGAGCCGGGGATCGACGTGCCGGCCCTGGCCGCCGCCCTCGGGCTCGACGCCCCCCGGGCCCGGGCCGCCCTGGAGGGGACCGACGGCCTGGTGCTGGAGCAGGGACGGGCCCGGCTGGCGTCGCACCGGGGGACGGTGGCCGGCGAACCCGAGGCCCAGCGGCTGCTGGCGGCGCTCGACGCCGTGCCGTTCTCGCCTCCGGCCCCGGCCGAGGTCGGCGGGTCGCCGGAGATCGTCCGGGGGCTGCTCCGGGAAGGGCTCCTGCTCGACCTCGACGGCACCGTGTTCACCGCCGCCGCCGTCGAGAAGGCCCGCCGGCTGGTCCGGGAGGGCTTCGAGCGTCACGGAACGCTGACGGTGGCCCAGGCCCGCGACCTGTTGGGGTCGTCGCGCAAGTACGTCCTGGCGATCCTGGCCCACTTCGACGCCGTGGGCGTCACCCGCCGGCGGGGAGACGAGCGCCTCCCCGGCCCCCGGCTCTAGCCCGCGCCGTCAGCCGGCCCGGGCGGCCAGCTTCGTCTTGCGCTCGACCTCGTTGAGCCCGCCCCAGATGCCGTGGGGCTCCCGGATCCGCAGCGCGTAGTCGAGGCACTGGCGGCGCACCGAGCAGGTCTTGCAGATCGCCTTGGCCCGCTCTTCGCGGAATTCCTTCTCGTCTTTGCGTTCGAAGTGGCTGGGGGGGAAGAACAGCGAGGCGTCAGGCCCCCGGCACGCAGCCCGCAGCTGCCAGACCTCTTCGAGCGACCGCGCGCTCCCGAACATGGTTCCTCTCTCGCGATGCCGGCCGGTGGCGGGGGGCCGGCGCGGGCGGGAACCTATCGCCCGCGATCACCGCCGACAAGGGTCCAATGGGCCTTTGCCACCGAGTGTTCACGCCTCGGCCGCGGCCTCCCCCGGCTGGACCTGCAGCACGAGCCGGTCGACCGCCACCACGCGGACGGCGCCGCCCTTCGACACGGGGTGGCCCCGGCCGGTGCGGGCCCGCCACGGCGCGCCCCGGACGGTCACGACGCCGTCGGGGTCGAGGTCGGTGACGGCCTCGCCGAGCTCGCCGATCATCGAGTCCCGCCCCACGGTCGGGATCGAGCACCGGTTGCGCACGGCCACCGTCATGCCCCCGAGCATGAAGACGATCTGCCCCACGAAGATCAGCACGACGAGCCACAACGGCACGGCGAGCTCCGGTGACCCGGTGAAGAGCTTGAGCGCCCCGGCCAGGAGGGCGACGCCGCCCACGCCCGTCCAGAACCCCTGGTGCCCGGCCTGGACGTCGACGGCGAAGCCGAACGTCGACAGCAACAGCAGGAAGAGGGCCACGTCGTTCACCGGCAGGTGGGACATGCCGTAGAGGGCGCCGGCGACCGCCGCCGCCCCGGTGGCGCCGGCCAGGCCGATGCCGATGGTGAAGAACTCGAAGACCATGAGCGACAACCCGACGATCAGCAGCAGGAAGGCCACCGACGGGCTCGTGAGCGAGTGCTGCACCGAGGCCAGCGTCCCCAGCTTCATGAACACGACCGGCTGGTCGGCGGTCTGGCGGGGCCCGCCCTTGGTCTGGATCTCCTTGGCCGTCGAGAGGCGGACGGGCCCGGCGGCCGTCGGCACCGTCTTACCGTTGAGGGCGACGATGAGGTCCCCGAGCGTGGGAGCCACAATGTCGACGAGCCGGCTCCCAGCCGCCGCGCTGCCCGTCAGGCGATCGTTCCGCAAACCGTCCTGTCGGGGGGCGGACGGCTCGCCGGGATTCGGGACCGTGGCGGGGCGGGGCGAACGGCTGCGATCGAGGCGCTCGGGTTCGATGGGCCCCAGCCGGGCGTTCGGAGAGGCGGCGGAGAACGACGACAAGGCGACCAGCGTCGCCGCCGCCCCCCGGGCCGCCGCCTTCCCCGGGCCGATCCACGTGGCGATCGGGACCTTCGACCGCCGGACGGCGTCGACGAGGACCGCCACGTCGGTGTCGAGCGCCCCGTGGGAGTCGACCTGAAGGATGACGGCGGTGGCGCCGTTGGTCTGGGCCCGGCGGATCGAGTGCTCGATCAGGCGGGCGACCATCGGGTCGATGGCGCCTTCGACCTGCACCACCTCCAGGTGCCGCTCGGGCCCCTTGGCCGCCGCCGCGCCGGACGGCACGGCCCAGGGCAGGGCCACGCACAGCAGTGTCACGAGGGCGAAGAACGGGCGTCGCAGGGGGGTCTCCTAGCATGAGGGCGATGGAGCTGGCCGAGTGGTGCTCCTCATCCCGGGTGATCATCGTGGCCGGGAAGGGCGGAGTGGGCAAAACGACGACCGCCGCCGCCCTCGCCGTGGCGGCCGCCCGGGCCGGCCGGCGGGCGCTGCTGATCGAGTTGGACGGCAAGTCGGGGCTCGGCTCGATGTTCGGCGTCGACACCACCGGCGGCGAGGTCGAGGCCTATCCGGGGGTGAGGGTGCTGCCGCTGGCGCCCGACGAGGCGCTGATCGAGTACCTCGAGGGCCACGGCCTGCGGCGGATGTCGAAGCGGCTCGTCGGGAGCGGGGTGCTCGACATCGTCGCCACCGCCGTCCCCGGGATGAAGGAGATCCTCGTCCTCGGCAAGGTGAAGGCGCTCCAGCGGGCGGGGGCGGCGGACGTGATCGTCGTCGACGGGCCGGCGGCCGGCCACGCCGTCACGTTCCTGCTCTCGCCCAAGGGGCTGCTCGACGCCGTCCGGGTCGGGCCCGTCCTCACCCAGGCCGTCGAGGTGAGCGAGATGCTGGCCGACCCCGACCGGGCCCAGGTCGTGCTGGTGACCCTGCCGGAGGAGACGCCGGTCAACGAGACCGTGGAGACGGCCGAGGCCCTCGTCGACCGGATCGGCCTCACGCTCGGGCCGCTGGTCGTCAACGGCCTCTACCCCGACCGGGCCCTGGAGCGGCTGACGACGCCGGAGGCCGTGCGGGCGGTGGCGGAACGGGCCGGGGTCGACGGGCCGGTGCCCGACGGCGAGGCCGAGCAGCTGGCCCGGGCGGCCCGCTTCCTCGTGCGGCGCCGGGCGCTCCAGGAGGAGCAGCTCGGCCGGCTGGCGGAGCGGCTCGACCTGCCCCGGGTGGCGCTGCCGTTCCTGTTCTCGTCCGACCTCGGGCCGGGGGAGCTCGAGGTGCTGGCCGACGCCCTCACCGCCGGGGTGGGCGCCCTGCCGGTCGGGGCATGAACCCAAAGGCCGCCCCCTCCGGAGGCGACAGCCCCGGGGGGGAAGGGCCGCTCGGCCGCCTCGCCGCCGAGCGGCCGATCATCGTCTGCTGCGGGAGCGGCGGAGTCGGCAAGACGACCACCGCCGCCGTCCTCGCCCTGGCCGGGGCCCGGTCGGGTCGCGACGCCGTCGTCGTCACCATCGACCCCGCCCGGCGGCTGGCCAACGCCCTCGGCCTCGACGCCCTGTCCGACACCGCCCACGAGATCGACCGGGAGCGGTGGGACCCCGCCGGGGTCGCCCCGGCCGGGGGCCGGCTCTCGGCGCTGATGCTTGACACGAAGTCGACCTTCGACCACCTGGTGCTCAAGTACTCGGCCGACCCGGCCCAGGGGGCCCGGATCCTCGAGAACCGCTTCTACCGCAACATCTCCGGGTTCCTCTCGGGCACCCAGGAGTACATGGCCATGGAGAAGCTCCACGAGCTCCACGAGGAGGGCGGCTACGAGCTGATCGTCATCGACACCCCGCCGACCCGCAACGCCCTCGACTTCCTCGACGCCCCCGCCCGCCTCACCCGGCTGCTCGACAACAAGCTCTTCCGGCTGGTGATGGCGCCGACCCGGGCGTCGTTCCGGATGGCCAACCTGGCCCTCCAGGCGTTCTTCCGCACCGTGTCGAAGGTCATCGGGACGGAGGTGGTGGAGGACCTCGTCCTGTTCTTCCAGGCCTTCGAAGGCATGGAGGACGGGTTTCGGGAGCGGGCCCAGCGGGTGCTGGCCCTCCTCAACGACCCCGGCACGACCTTCGTGCTCGTGACCGCCCCCGCCCGCGACGCCGTCTCCGAGGCGGGGTACTTCGCCGGCCGGCTGTCGGGGGCCGGCCTCGGCATCAGCGGCCTCGTGGTCAACCGGATCCACCCCGAGTTCGGCGTCGACCGGCCGGTGCGCCGGGCGGCGCCGAACGGCGATCCGGAGGCGGTCCGGCAGCTGGAGGCGCTCTACGAGAACCTCGACGACTTCGCCGCCCTCTCCGAGCGGGAGCGCCGGCACCTCGAGGGCCTCGAAGCGTCGGTGGGGCGGGTACCGGTCGTGCGGGTGCCGCTGCTCGAGGTCGAGGTCTGCGACATCGAGAGCCTGACCGAGGTCGGCCGATACCTGCTCGCCGCCGCTTCGGACGGGCGGGCGGGCGGCCGATAGCCTGCGGCCGATGCCGACCGTCGTCGTGGCCAGCGACGCCCACTGGGTTCGGGACCACGTCCGGGCCGCCCTCTGCGGGCCGGGCTTCGAGCTCATCGAGGTCGAGCGGGGCCGCGACGTCCGGGCGGCGGTGGCCGAGCACGAGCCCGACCTCGCCATCGTCGACCTCCAGATCGCCAACATGGGCGGGATGGCCGTGTCGCTCGACCTCCGGCTGGAGGAATCGGGCGGCCGCCTCCCCCACGTGCCGATCCTGCTCCTCCTCGACCGGGAGGCCGACCGCTTCCTGGCCCGGCGCTCCACCGCCGACGCCATGCTGGTCAAGCCCATCGACGCCGGCACCCTCCGCCGGACGGTGAAGACGCTTCTGGCCGCCGAGGAGCAGCGCCAGGCCGCCGAGGCGGCCACCGTCGGGGCCGGCACGGAAACTCCTACCGGGCCCGAAGAGGACGTCGGCTAGACTCGGTCCCCTCGGGACGTAGCGCAGCTTGGCAGCGCGCAGCGTTCGGGACGCTGAGGTCGCGGGTTCAAATCCCGCCGTCCCGACTGGTAAAACCGCAGGTCAGGGCCGGTGTCCGCCGGCTCTGACTCGCGTCCGGGGCCGTTCCATCGCGCGTCCATCGCGCGCGATTCGCGCGAAGGGTCGTTTTTTCCCATGAATCGCTCACCCAACAAATCCGCAGCGTGGCGGTCCCCTTCGGTCGTTTTTTGCGCGTAAATCGCCAGCGTCAGCCGGGGGTCGGAGTGCCCGAGACGGGTCTGGGCCGTCTTGAGGTCGACGCCCTCGGCGACGAGGCCGGTGGCGTTGGCCCGGCGGAGGTCGTGGAAGCTGAGCCCGGCGACGCCGGCCGCCTCGCAGGCCGGGAGCCAGTGGCGGTGCCGGAAGTTGGAGTACTCGAGCGGCTCGCCGTCCGGTGAGGCGAAGACGTACGCATCGGCGGCGGCGCCGGTGAGCCCCCGGCGGGCGAGGATGCCGGTCAGCATGGCCATGAGGGGTTCGGGGGCGGCCATGGTCCGGCGGCCAGCCTGGGACTTGGGCGGTCCGGTGACCCGCAGCCCGTGGGCGCCGCGGGAGATCTGCTCGGCGATGGTGACAGTCGACCGGAGGAAGTCGAGCCGCCCGACCTTGAGCCCGGCGCACTCTCCCCACCGGAGCCCGAGGACCGCGCCGAGGTAGGCCATCGGCCCGTAGTCGGGACCGAGTTCGTCGGCCAGGGCGGCGAGCTCGTCGGGCGTGACGATGAGGCGGTCGATGTGCTCGGCGGCCGGAAGCTTGACGCCCCGGCAGGGCGAGCGGAGCAGGAGGTCGGTCTCGACGGCAGCCCGGAAGATGGCCCGGAGTACGCCGTACTGGCGCTTGACGGTCCGGGGCGCCAGCTTGGCGGTCCAGCCGATAACGAGCCGCTGGACGTCGGACGGCGTGATCGAGGCGATCGGCCGGGCCCCGAGGGCGGGGAGCAGGTGGCAACGGATGATCGTCTCGTCCCGGGCCCAGCCGCTCGGCCGCTTGCCCGGGTTCGAGGCGAGCCAGTGGGCCGCCAGCTCGGCGAAGGGCGTGTCGCCGTGAGCCGGGTCGATCCACACGCCCCGGGACCGGTCCGCCTGCTCGCGGGCTTCGTAGGCGGTGGCCGCCTTCTTCGTGCGAAACGTCCGCGTGTAGACACGGCCCGCCGGATCCCGGAGCCGGACGTCGTAGACGGCGGTGCCGTCCCTGCGAACCCTGCGTTGGATGCTCATGGCTCCCCAGCCCTCTCGTCGCCGTCGGTGGTCAGCCGGCCCGCAGCCGGCGGACGAAGCCCTGGACGGATTCGACGGGGACCCGGGCGGCCCGGCCGATGTGGACGACTTCGAGGTCCCCGCTGTCGATGAGGCCGTAGATCGTCGATCTGCCGACCCCGAGAGCCTTCCCGGCGTCTTCGATGGAGAGCAGGAAGACGAGTTCGCCGGTGTTGCCCGGGGTCGGCTGAACGGGCACGGCGGGCGTTGACGGCGCTGCGCCGTTCGTGCGGGGTGGCCGGTGACCCCGGCCTTGGCGAGGAGCCGGGATCGTCCCGTCCTCGCTCCAGAGCCGGAGTAGGTCCGATGCGGTGTTGTGCTGGTCCGTGTTTCGCCTCCGTGGTGGATATTGGCGTCCGACAGAGGAGGGTGATAGTACCGCGGGATTTTGGGTGACGTACACGGCTGTAATTCGTCGCCGCAACCGAATATGCCGGACCAGATGACACAGGATGGTACGCAAGGGCGCTGGAGGTCACTCAAGGACACTCCCTGGACGGGCGAACCGGCCCCGGAGATTTTTTTTGGGCCGACCAGCCGCCTAGCCGGGACCTCCCATGCTGCTCAGGTGCTGTTCAGCGGGCCGACAGGCACAGCGAGGTCCGGGAGTCGAGCTTGCCGGACGGCCTCGGACGGCTGTGGACAGCGGCGAATCGCTACGTACAATTCCCCACTAGTCCTCACCCCCACATACAACTATTGAACCTCCAGGACTCCAACAAACCATCAACCTAGAACCGACCCCCATACCCCAATGAATCCTGTATACATAACCCCTAAACCCGAAACCGCGAAACACGATTGCAACGGGGTTGCCGGGAGGCGGGGGCGTGGCCTGGATGCGGATGATGGGGGCCGACTCGGTCGCCTATCACGAGAAGACGGTGATGGGCCGGGTGGATGACTTCCCCGGTCGCGCCCTGGCCTACTACGCCTCCCGGGGGGAGACGCCCCTGGTGTGGGGCGGCGCCGGCGCCGAGCGGCTGGGCCTGGTCGGCCGGGTGACCGAGGCCCAGTACCGGGCGATCTACGGTCCCGGTGGCGCCTGTGATCCCACGACGGGCGAGCGGTTGGTGTCGACGTTGCGGCCGGGGATGGAGCTGGTCATCGGGGCGCACAAGTCGGTGGCCGAGCTGGGGGTGATCGGCCGGGCGGAGGACATGCACCGGATCATGGACGCCGAACGGGACGCCACGCTGGCCTACCTGGAACGGGTGACCCAGGAGCGGGGTGGCCGTCGGGGACGGCAGCGGACGGCGGTGGCCACCAGCGGACTGGTCTACGCCCACACCCGCCACGCCACCTCCCGGGCCGGGGACCCGTCGCCCCACGATCACGTGCTGGTCGCCAACCTGGTCGAGATGCTCGACGG
>Ga0070741_10001577_pt1 | contig 68296 bp, 64 predicted proteins | sample Coa_R1_4_FD_66440 | JGI IMG/M metagenome (GOLD analysis project Ga0070741, IMG submission 66440) | Surface soil microbial communities from Centralia Pennsylvania, which are recovering from an underground coalmine fire - Coalmine... | ecosystem: Environmental > Terrestrial > Soil > Unclassified ... | reverse complement strand
CGCCGCCCGCGTCCGTGTAGCTTGCCGCGAACCTGTGCAACCCGATATGGGTGACCGCCTTGTCGGCGCGCGCCCAGATCTCGCCTTTGCACAGCACGCCCCAGCGGTGGCAGAAGGCAAAATCGTCCATCAGCGGCGCGCCGTCGACGGTGATGGGGTCGAAGGCGCGGATCAGCCGGTCGAGGCCGGCGGCAAGCGGGGAGGTCTTCCGCGCGCCGGTGTCGTTGATCTCCGGCAGCGTCTTGAGCATGGTCGCGATGGTGGCACGCTCAATCAGCATGATGCCGGTGCCGCAGGCGGCGACCTCCATGAAGCCTTTGAGACGGCGCGGCGCGCGGCCGCGCAGCGGACGGATGATGAAATCGTGTGCGCGCGCGATGGCGCGCTGCGGCGTCTCGCCTTTGGCCGCGGCGGCGACGAGGCGGTTAAGATCGATCTGCCGCTTGGTGTAGATGACGCCGACGACGGGCTTGCTCAGCTCGACCATGTCGAAGATGAGCTGCGTCTCGAAGCCCATGTCGGCGTCGACGAAGAGGATATGGGTCGCGTCGCTCTTGTCGTGGAAATAGGTGACCAGCGCGTTGCGCGCATCGCCGACCGAGGCGTAGGAAATCGCCATGTGGTGCATGGTGTCGCGGCGCTGGATGAGCGCCCGCTGCAGGCGCAGCAGGCTCTGCACGTAGGGACTATAGAACATGTCGCCGAAGGCCGGCGTCGCAACCATGATCCTGATGCCGGCCATTTGCGGGTGCCCCCTCGCGAATCCCCGGATGCATTTTAGCAGTTTAGGTCAGATGCGCGGTGCGGGCCATGCGGCCGGACCGCTCGACCCGCGCCGCGCGTCCGCGCGGCGGCGGGGATCCGGGGCCTTGTGCGAGAGCATCACCGTGTTTCACCGGGCCGGCGCTTGCGCGGGGGCGGACAATGCCTGGCGCGGGGGTGAGCGGGAGAGGGCGGGCGTCACGCCGTCTCAAAGGATCGACGGGCGCAGGCCGAACTCGCTGAGGCTCGGGCGCAGGCCGAGCGCGCTGGCGCTTGGCGTCTCGGCGGGCTCGGCCTTTGTCTCGGCTTTGCCTTTCACCGCCTCGCTCATCGATTCGATGCGCGTTTCGCTGCGCGCGGCATAGGGGACGGCGAGCAGCTTCACGCCCTCCTCGTCGAGCGCAAAGAGCGGGGTGAAACGGCGCACGTCGCTGTCCTCGACCGCCGCGGTCCAGCGGTTGTCGAGCACGTACCAGCGGCCGTCATCGTTCGCGGCGAGCACCGCGTGGTCGAGCCGCGCGATGTTGTCGTGCACGAGCAGCACGCGCAGCTTCCGCGCCGGCACGCCGGCGGCGCGCAGCGCGACGTACTTGGCGATGGCGTAATCCTCGCAGTCGCCGAGCCCGGTCTCGAACGAGCCGCGGCCGCCGGCAAGCGGCGCCGACCACTCGTCGGGCGTGCCCCACTGCGTCATGTCGCTGGTGTAGCGGATGGCGTTGTTGATGCGCTGGTTGACGAAGTTGAGGCGCACGCGGCCCTCGTGCGCGCGCGCCTCCTTCACGATCGCGGCGAGACGGGCGGCGGCGGGCGAGCAGGCGGCCTCGTCGGCAAGGCAGCGCAGGAACGCCGGCTCCTGCGCGCGGATGTCGGCGGCGGCCTTGCGCCATTTCACCCACACGATGCCGTCGGGGGCGACGAACGTGAAGAGACCGAAGGGCTCGTCGTTTCTGGCGCCGGTCCCGGTGTCGCGGCTTTTGCCGTCCGCGGCATCGGGCGTCGCCGCGGGATCGACCGAGGCGAGCCGGATGTTGCCTTGCGCCTTCTCCGGCGCGCGGCCCGCGTGCTTCGCCATCACCTCGTTGATGGTGAAGAAGCGCGCGGGCGAAGGCGCCGGGCTCGAGGAGATCAGCGGCGCGATTGTCGGGGGCGGGGCCGCGGCCGGCGGCGTCGGCGCCGGCGCCGCGAGCGCGGCGATGACGATCGGCTGCGGCGCCGGCCGGCTCTGCGCCGGCTGGACCGGTGCGGGAAGCTGCGCGGCAATCGCGACGGATTCGCCGGCGGCGACACTGGCGATGACGGGCACCTTGTTCGCGGCGGTCGCGTTCGTGTCGATCGCCGACACGGCAACGAAGCCGAGGAACAGCACAACCGGCAGCCACTGGGCAACAAGACGCGCCCGCGCCTTCGCACTCATGGTCGACACCCCGTGTCCGGGGCGTTGAACGGCGCGTCTTACGCACCGCCCGCTCCGGATCTGTTTACGGGGCTAGCGATACGGCCGTGGCCTCTTCGGGCCGGTTAAACGGAGGATGAAGTTGCGGCTTTCATCGCAACTAGCGTGAGGGCGGATGAAACGGCGGCGCTAAAAAGCGCGGAAAATTCGAACATGTAAAATTGCGACAATTAAAATTTTAGCGATCTGCGTGCTTTCGCCCCCGGACTGCGCTCATCTTCGCGGCAGCGGGGAGCGCGCAAGCGCCGGTCATTGCGGGTCGCGGCCGTCACGCCGCGAGGCCGGATACATACGCCCGAACGTGTAGTTGATCGCCCAGACCGTGCAGGCAATGCCGGCGATGCCGCCGACCACGCCGCCGGCCAGGAACCACGCGAGCGACCAGCCATCGATCATGCGCGCTCCGCGGTGATGTAGCAGACCTGGTCCGCCCACTGCGGCTGCCAGTAGACATCGCGGATGCGGAAGCCGCAGTCCTCGATCAGCCGGGTGAGGGCGGCATAGGTCGGACGAAAGACGTGGTGATCCTTGAAACGCCTGAAGCCCGCCGCAACCAGGAGCGGCCGCAGCGCCTCCTTGATCCTGCGGTCGAGCGGGCGCGCGCCGGTTTTTCCACCGTCGACATAAAGACCGACGATGAGGCGGCCGCAGGCCCTGAGCACGCGGCGCGCCTCGAACAGCGCGAGGTCGGGGCTGTGCACGTGATCGATCATCGAGCGCATGTGGACGCAGTCGAACGTCTCGGCCTGCAGCGGCAGGAATTCGGCGCAGGCGGCGATGAAGCTGAGCGGCCGTGACAGGCAAGGGTAGGCGCGCCGCATCGCCGCGCCGGTATGCCTGAGGCAATCGATGAACGGATCGACCGACAGGTATTCGCCGTTCTCCGGCAGGAAGTGGCGCAGCGTGCCGAAGCTGCCGCCGACGTCGAGCACGCGTCCCGAAATTGCGAGGTGCGCGTAGACGGGAATCGTGCCCGCGATCTCGCGCCGATAGTCGGCCTCGGTGCGCTTCTGCCAGGCTTCGTAGAACTCCTGCCCCGACGACCAGCCGGTGAAACCCGGCGTGTGCCGCAGGTAGACGCGGGCGTCGATGACGCCGTCCTGTTCCGGAAACGTGCTGGCCGCCCTGGGTTGCTTGCTGACCGGATCAGCGAGGATCCGCAAGACCCACGGATCGAGCCGATACGTGCGCACCCGCTCGTCCATGACGGAATCGTATCACAAGCGTGCGGTGCGGACAAGACTGCAAGTCGGGCGATGATCACGGCCTTAGGCGACGCACACACGGTTTGAGGTGACGCAGACACGTTTCGCAGCGACGCAGACCTCGATTTGCGACGCGCAAACACGTTTCGCGGCGGCGCAGGCTTCTCCGTTCCCGAGGCCGTGCACCCCGGTTCCCGCACCCCCGCGTGCGCGGGGTGAGCGGAAAACGGGATGAACGGCTTGAGAAGTCGCGCGCGCAGTCCGCAGGAATTCCTGCGCTTCCGTTCGTCCCGCCGCGCCTTTGCACCCGGACGCTCAGTTCGTCCCGCCGAGCTTCTGTTTCCAGAGCTTGATCACCGCGGCCGGAAATTCGCGCACACCGGCGCCGGTGCGCCGGCACGCCTCCGGCCACATGTCGAGCAGAATCTGGTCCTGGCGCAGCACATCGATCTGCGATGTCTGGGCCCCCGCGTTCGGCCGCAACTCGGCCTCCATCTTGAGAAGCTCGATCAGCGTTGCGACGTCCTGCTCGGTGCTCGTCGTGGCCTTCGTCGCCCCTGTTGCCGCCCTTGTTGCCGTTGCCGTCCTGGCATTCTTCCCGGCGCGCATGACACTCACCCCTTTTCTGCTGTTCGGCATATTACCGGGCAGGGCAAAGGGCGCTGTGTTGCGCATCACGAAATAGCGCATTTAACGCTGTGGCTGGGTATGGCTTTACTACAGAATACCGCGAATCCGCGTTATAAAGGCGCCGGGGTAAGGGGCGATAAGGGAACCCCGATGAAGTCCACGGTGATCAAACGGTCCATCGTCATCGATGGACACAAGACCAGCGTCAGCCTTGAAGATCCTTTCTGGAATGAACTCAAGCGAATTGCCCAGGCGCAGCACCTGACGCTGTCGGAACTCGTCGCCAGGATCGACGGGTCACGCGACCACAGCAATCTCTCCTCGGCCATACGGCTGTTTGTGCTGCAGTCGTTCCGAAGCGACGACGAGCGAAGGGACGCGCCCGCCGCCAGCGATGCCACAGTAAGCGCCTGACCCAGGCGCCGGACGGTCGCGGGCTGCCGGGGGTGGACGCAGGCTCATTCTACCTCCGCGTGTAGCCATCCGAAGGGCGGCGTGCTTCACATGCCTTGTGTCGCAAGCATCCATGATGAGGGGCAACGCGGGAACACTTACAGCCTTGTCTTGTGGGGCGGCGTGATAGATGGCCGGGTCAAGCCCGGCCATGGCTCGCTTGGGGCGCGGAGCCCTCGGTGCAGCGCCGCGCCCCGTCCCGTTGCTTCGCCGAACCTACAGGGCCAAATCCATCTAGGACCCCACTCATCACCGGATGAAAGTCGGGGCTCAGGTCACAATTCAGCCCGTGCATTCTTGAAACCGATGAGTTCCGGACTCCTGGTGCTCTCAGGTCCAAAACCAAGGTGTTTATCGGTTGATTTCAAGCTCGCTGGAGTGAACGACGCCCTATCGACGATATGCTTCGCGGGCGGCGAGCACGGCCTCAACTATAGTTACGTAGCCAGTGCATCGGCACAGATTGCCTGACAGCACGTCGCGAATACGGTCAGCGTCCGCATCAGGTTCCTCGCTGAGAAGCGCGTGCGCAGTGATCAGAATACCGGGCGTGCAAAATCCGCATTGTAACGCATGGTGCTTGCGAAATTCGCTCTGCAGCGGCCCGAGTTCGTCGATTTTTGCCCCTGGCAGACCCTCCACGGTGACAATATCCATCCCGTCCGCCTGCGCCGCCAGAATGAGGCACGAGCGTACTGCCTCGCCGTCAACCAGCACTGTGCAGGCACCGCAGACGCCGTGTTCGCAGCCGATATGAGTTCCGGTGAGCTTGAGCTCATATCGTAGACAATCGGCGAGCGTCAGCCGCGGCTCGACATTGAGTGCAACAGCTTTGCCATTGACGCGGAAACGCGTGTTGACGCCTTCGATCATGCCGACGTCTTCCTGCTGAAATCGGCAGATCGCGCCAGTGCTCGTTCGGTGAGAACTCCTAACAATGCACGGCGATATTCGCCCGGGGCATGGATGTCATCGTCCGGATCGACGCTTCGCGCCGCCAGCGCGCCGACCTCTCGGACTAGCGCCTCACCAACCTCGCGGCCAACGATTAAAGATTCGATATCTCTCAGCCGCCTCGGTCGATCGCCAATACCGAACGCGCCAACGTGAGGATCACGAATACGTCCCCCAAAGTCGACTTCATAGAAAAGCGCCACCCCCGCAAGGGCGAAATCGCCGCGGCGACGCGAAAATTCTTCGAATGCCCAGCGCCGTGACGACGACCAGTGGGGTAGACGAAGCTCAACAATTAACTCGTCGGGCTCAAGTGCCGTCATCAGCGGGCCGGTAAAGAAATCCGCGGCCTTGATCTTGCGTCTTCCCGCCCGACCTACCGCTGTGATCTCGGCTTCACACGTGACGGCGATACCCGCGAGTTCTGCGGCCGGATCCGCATGCGCCAAGCTGCCGCCGATGGTTCCGCGATTGCGGATCTGGTAATGGGCAATGTGGTGGACAGCGGCAACGAGCAGAGGATGAGCTTCCGGTAAGTTCGGATCACGCTCAATATCGCGCCAGCGCACCAGCGCGCCGAGATGAACCCCACTCTCATCCACGTCAATTCGATCAAGATCCGGAATACGGCCAATATCAACGAGAAGTTTGGGTGTGGAGAGGCGAAAGGCCAGCATCGGCATAAGGCTTTGGCCGCCGGCAATAGCCTTGGCCTCGCCCCCAGAAGCGGCAAGGAGCCCAATCGCTTCATCAAGGGTCTTCGGTCTTGCATAGGCAAAAGCGCTCGGCTTCATTATCTCGTTTTCCGTTTGCCGGGTCGGTCAACACCTAACCTATAGGTGTCGTTACCACAGGAGCAATGGTCGGGCCCACTTGCGTGGCAAGATGCGCCAGTTTATACAATCGGACGGCGAGAAAAGGAGACAAGTTTCGCATTGCTGCGGGAGAGACCGGCCGTTTCGCCGGCGCCGAAGGAGCAACCGCCCCGGAAACTCTCAGGCAGAAGAACCGCGCAATGCTGGTTTGAAGGCTCTGGAAAGAGGCGCTTGCTGCGCCCGCCGACGGGATAACGTTCTCAGGCAAAGAGACAGAGGGGGCACCTAACAATCAGTTGACACTGATAGGTGCCCATGTCGACCGCTCGTTCTAGCAACGAAATCATTTCAAACATCGCGACGTTACGCACGCCGCTTTACGCGCTGCACCGCGAGTTCGACGCGCGCATGGCGCCTTTTGCCGGCTATGAGATGCCGATCCATTATCCGCTAGGCGTACTGAAGGAGCACTTGCACACCAGAACGGCGGCCGGACTGTTTGATGTTTCACATATGGGGCAGATCGCACTGCGTCCGCGGACGGGCGATATGGTGACCTTGGCTCTTGCGCTTGAGCGGCTGATCCCTGTCAACGTGCTGGGGCTCGGCGAAGATCGCCAACGCTACGGCTTCCTTACGAATGAGTGCGGCGGAATCATCGATGATCTGATAATCGGCCGTCGGCGTGATTGTTTCCTACTGGTCGTCAATGCAAGCCGAAAGGCTATCGCTACGCAGCACCTGTATGCGCGGCTCGCGGAAAGTTGCAACGTAGCTCCTTTGGAGGATCGTGCGCTAATTGCCTTGCAAGGGCCGGCGGCAGAGGCCGTCCTCGCCGGACTCGCTCCCTCGGTGACAGGAATGCGATTCGCGGACGTGCGCGACCTTAATATTGGCAGTATCGAATGCGTTGTCGCCCGCTCCGGCTATACCGGCGAAGACGGCTTCGAGATTAGTCTACCGGCAGAATCGGCTGAAAAACTCGCGCGCCTGCTGCTGAAGCATCCCCAGGTTGCCTTTGCTGGGCTCGGTGCGCGCGATAGCCTGCGTATGGAGGCCGGGCTTTGCCTTTATGGTGCTGACATCGACGAGACCACAACACCGATCGAAGCCGGCCTCGGGTGGGCGATACAGAAGGTCCGTCGACCGGGCGGTACACGCGCCGGAGGTTTTCTAGGCGCTGAAACCATCCTGGCAGAGCTTGCAAGCAAGCCGCGTCGATTTCGTGTCGGACTGCGGCCGCGCGAGCGCACACCGGTACGCGGCGGTGCGCTATTGTTTGCCGACCCTTCGGCGAATGAGCCGATCGGAAAAGTTACGTCGGGCGGCTTCGGCCCTTCGCTCGGGGCGCCGATTGCGATGGGCTATGTCGCCGCATCGGAAGCTTCGCCAAATACACAACTTTTTGCGGAAGTTCGCGGCAGGCGCGTAGGGGTCACTGTTGCCTCGTTGCCGTTCGTTCCGCATCGCTACAAGCGCATGTAACGAGGGAGCTGAATGCCTATGCTGAAATTCACGCCAGATCACGAGTGGCTGAGTGTCGACGGCGACATCGCCACTGTGGGCATCACGTCCTATGCCCAAGAGCAACTAGGCGACGTGGTCTTCGTTGAGTTGCCAGCGCCGGGCAAACAAGTCACCAAAGGCGCAGCCGCGGCAGTGGTCGAGTCGGTCAAGGCCGCTTCCGAGGTCTATTCGCCGATCAGCGGTGAGGTAATTGAGGCGAATCAGGCACTTATTGCCGAACCAGGATTGGTAAATTCGGAACCGATGGGTAAAGGCTGGTTCTTTAAGATCAAGATCTCGGCGCTGGCTGAACTTGATGGGTTGATGGACGAAGCGACCTACAACGCACAGCGAGCTTGATCATGCTCCAGGAAATAGGACGGACTCCAACGTCGACGATGACTCGCTCGCGGAGCGATTTCATGCGTCGGCACATCGGACCCCGCGACCACGACATCACCTACATGCTGCGCGTACTCGGCGCAAGCAGTCTCGACGCCCTCATTGATGAGGTAATTCCGACCGACATACGCCAACAGCATCCGCTCGAGATCGGGCCGGCGTTATCTGAGACCGAACTTATCGCCAAGATGCGCGACGTTGCCGCGCAAAACGTTCCGATGATCTCGCTGATCGGGCAGGGTTACTACGGCACGGCGATGCCTTCGGTAATCCAGCGCAATGTTTTGGAAAATCCTGCCTGGTACACGGCCTATACCCCATATCAGCCGGAGATCAGCCAGGGCCGCCTGGAAGCGCTCCTGAACTTTCAAACGATGATCGCTGATCTCACTGGATTTGAGGTTGCCAATGCCTCGTTACTTGATGAGGCAACTGCCGCGGCTGAGGCCATGGCTATGGCGCGCCGTGTCGCGACGTCGCAAGCGCAGGCCTTTTTTGTTGACCGCAATTGTCATCCACAGACTATTGCCGTCGTGCGCTCGCGCGCGGAGCCGCTCGGTTGGACGGTCATCGTGGGCGATCCGGCAATTGAGCTGGATCCGCCTGCCGTATTTGGTGCACTCGTTCAATATCCTGGTTCCGACGGCGAGATCACCGACCCAAGGGGAATAATCGCAAGACTGCATGCGGCTGATGCCATCGCAGTGATCGCAGCCGATCCGCTCGCGCTCGCCTTGATCACGCCGCCGGGCGAGCTAGACGCCGACATCGCCGTCGGCTCGGCCCAACGCTTCGGCGTCCCGATGGGGTATGGCGGCCCGCATGCCGCATTCATCGCGACACGTGCCACGTTTCAGCGCGCGCTACCTGGCCGCCTGGTCGGCGTGAGTATTGACAGCCACGGTCGTCCGGCCTATCGGCTGGCATTACAAACACGCGAGCAACATATACGGCGCGAGAAGGCGACCTCGAACATCTGCACGGCGCAGGTGTTGCTGGCGGTGATTGCCTCGATGTACGGCGTCTATCATGGGCCGGAAGGCTTGCGGAAGATCGCCTCAAGTGTGTCGCATGTCGCGGCGGTGCTGGCACGCGGTCTCGCTGAGAGCGGCTGGCCTATTTTGACCAAGCAGTTTTTCGATACGGTCGTCATCGAAGCCGGTGAGCGACGTGACGCGGTCATTGCCCGCGCGCAAGAGCTGGGCCTTAATTTACGGCGGTTGCCAGGCAAGATCGGCATCAGCGTGGACGAAACCACTACGGCCGAGACTGTCGAACGGGTATGGACGGCCTTCGGACCCGCTGTGGGCTCAGCGGGTGGCAAAAGTAAGTGCTTTGAAGCTGTTTCAGCGCAAGTGGGCGATGCGCTGCCGAATTCACTTAGGCGCAAATCCGAATTCATGACCCATCCTGTGTTCAGCGCTTACCGCTCCGAGACCGAGATGTTGCGCTATTTGCGGCGGCTGGCCGACCGTGATCTCGCACTCGATCGCACGATGATTCCGCTCGGCTCTTGCACGATGAAACTCAATGGGACGACGGAGATGATGCCACTCACCTGGCGTGGCTTTGCCGACTTACACCCGTTTGTACCGGCCGACCAGGCGCGCGGCTATGCCACGATGATTGCTGACCTCCAAGCCAAGTTAATCGCAATCTCAGGCTATGATGCGATTTCGCTGCAGCCAAATTCCGGTGCTCAGGGTGAGTTTGCTGGGTTACTGGCGATCCGCGCCTATCATCGCGCGCGCGGTGAACCACAACGGACAGTCTGCCTAGTCCCGACCTCGGCGCACGGCACCAATCCGGCGTCGGCGCACATGGCCGGCATGGATGTCGTTCAGATCAACTGCGATACGAATGGCAACGTTGATCTTGAGGATCTGCGTGCCAAGGCTGATAGCTTTGCTGATCGGCTCGCCGCAATGATGATTACCTATCCCTCGACGCATGGCGTTTTCGAAAATACAACTCGAATGATCTGCGACACCGTGCACGCCCATGGCGGCCAGGTTTATCTCGATGGCGCCAATCTGAACGCACAGGTCGGGCTCGCGCGGCCCGGCGATTACGGAGCCGATGTCAGTCACTTCAACCTGCACAAGACCTTCTGCATTCCGCACGGCGGCGGTGGACCAGGCATGGGACCGATCGGCGTAAAGGCGCATCTTGCACCCTATTTGCCGTCGCACCCGCACCTTGGCCCTGCAGGTCCAGTCGGCCCAGTGGCGGCGGCTCCGTTCGGTTCCGCGTCGATCCTAACCATCGCTTGGACCTATATGCTGCTGATGGGCGGTGACGGTCTCACGCAAGCGACGCGTATTGCAATCCTCAACGCCAACTACATCGCCAGCCGACTCGAGGCACACTACAAACTGCTCTATCGTGGGCAAAACAACCGCGTCGCCCACGAATGTATTCTCGATATGCGGCCGTTCAAGGAAAGTGCCGGCGTGTCCGTCGACGACATCGCCAAGCGTCTGATCGACTATGGCTTTCATGCGCCGACCATGAGTTTCCCGGTGCCTGGAACTCTGATGATCGAGCCGACCGAGTCGGAGTCGCTCAGCGAGATCGATCGCTTTTGCGACGCAATGATCGCGATCCGGGGCGAAATCCGCAAAATAGAAACGGGACAAGTGTCGAAAGCGGACAATCCGCTTAGACACGCACCGCACACCGCGACCGATCTCGCTGACGATGACTGGAGGCGACCCTATCCGCGCGCGCTTGGCTGCTTTCCAGCAGGGTCTGACGGAAACAAATACTGGCCTCCGGTCAACCGCATCGACAATGTGTACGGCGATCGTCACTTGGTCTGCGTCCGTCGCCTGTCCAGCACGTTCGCCGAGGTGGCGGAGTAGGCGAAGAACGGGTGGCGACGGGCAACAAGAAAATGCTATCGCTTAACGGCTTTCGGCAAGGCACCAGCTGCAAGCTTGCCGCCGATCAGTACGGTGCGCTCAAGCGGGCCGCTCGCGATGAGGTCGGCGACATCGGCTGCATCGGTGATCAGCAGATCGGCCCGCGCGCCGGCGCGGATGCCGTGATTGGTAAGCCCTATCAACCGTGCTGGGGTTTCACTGATCATTCGAAACAAGCTGAGGAAATCGCTGGCATCGAATTGGCCGACGAGCATCGTCCAGCGCGCAAGTTCGATCAGGTCGCCGGTTCCTATTGGTACAAACGGATCCTGGATGTTGTCGCTTGCTATTGCGACTGCGACACCAGCCCGACTCAGAGATTTGGCGCGGGTAAGACCACGCGGGGTGAGCGCGGATTTATCGCGGCCGAGCAGATACAAGTTCGCGGCCGGCAGTGCCACTACTCCAATCTCGGCGCGCGCAAATCCCTCGATGACAGGCTGTGCATCGGATTCCGCCATTGCGCCCAAGGCTGAGCAATGACCGGCCACGACGCGTCCCTGCATGCCTCGTGCTTCGGTGAGCGCAATCACCTGGTGGAAGCGATGGTGGGCACTATCAAGATGCTCGTCGAGGTGAAGGTCAATCGCAACCCCGTGATGCTCTGCGGCGTCGAAAAGAAGCGCGAGAAACGCATCGGGATCGTCTGCATGTGCGGGTGCGCCACCAACAGCGTCGGCGCCGACAGCAAGAGCGCGATCGATCCATTCCCGCGCCGAAATCTGCCCTACTGCCGATCCCGCTGGCACGAGCACCACAATCTGCAGGGTGAGGCGATCAGAAAAACGCTCGCGCAACGCAACCAACGCCTCGAGACCGCGTAACCCATGGTCGGGACCGACATTAACGTGTGTTCGGATCGCAACCGTGCCGCGGTTCATACAGGCCAATATCGTTGTTTCGGCGCGTTGCATGATTTCTTGCGGCGACAGCGCGCGGGCGTAGTCGTTGTAGGCTTGCACCGCGCCAGCGAGCGTATTGTCAGGGTTAGTGACCAGCTCTCGGGTTCTGGTTTTGTCGAGGTGCTGATGCATGTCGAAAAGGCCCGGCACGATCAGGTGTCCGGCAAGCTCGACGACCTCCACGCCGGGCTCGGATGGCAATGAGACGCCGATGCTGGTGATGAGGCCGTTACGTCCGATGCCGATGTCGCATCGTTCCGGCTGCGCGGTGCCTTCGAGAAGAACGCGCGCGCCGCGCAAAATAAACGAGGTCGAGTCAGCATCGTCGTACATGTGGAGTGATTGGATCCATTACTGCCGTGATGGCGGCTCTGGAAATCAGTATCGCATGTCCGCTAGTGTGTTCCAACGGACGCCGGCTGGTGATACGTTTACTACGGCAAACGACCTTGGCGTCTCGACCAAGGCTTAGTTAATGGTCGTACGACGTAATACACTCGTCGGTCAGCCGATCCTGCGCGTGGAAGATGCGCGCTTTCTGACCGGCCGTGGCATCTATGTCGATGATATCGATGTGCCTGGCCTGTTGCATGCGGCGATCTTGCGCAGTTCGTTTGCGCATGGCCGTATCGTATCAATCGATGCTCGGGATGCCCGCAGAAGGCCAGGCGTGCATGCCGTTATTACGGCGCACGAGGTAGGGCAGGATGTGCCGACGATTCCGGTGCGTATGGCACATACGGAAGGGGAGGCTCGCTTTCAGCAGCCGGTGATCGCTACAAACAAGGTGCGTTTTGTCGGTGAGCCACTCGCAGTTGTAGTTGCAGACACGCGGGCGCAGGCCGAGGATGCTCTGGAATTCATTGACGCGGAGATCGATGAACTTCGGCCGGTCACTGATGCGGCGGCGCCCGACAACGCCTTATTGTTCGAGCCGCACGCGAACAACATCTGCGCGTCTTACGTTGCTTCAATCGGTAACGCGACAATGGCCTTCGCGCACGCCGATTACGTACGAGCAAAAACCTTCAAGGTGCATCGTCACAGCGCCTTGCCGATGGAAACTCGCGGCGTGGTAGCAGCTTGGGATGGCCGGACGTCACGCCTGATTGTCTGGGGCGCGGCCAAAGTGCCGTATTTCAACCGACGTACATTGGCGGCCATGTTAGGGCTCTCAGAAACTTCAATAGAGCTAGTCGAGATCGACGTCGGCGGCGGCTTCGGCGTACGGGGGGAATTCTACCCGGAGGATTTTCTTATTCCATTTGCTTCGCTCCGAACTGGACGCCCGGTAAAATGGATCGAGGATCGTCGTGAACATCTGATGGCAACCAACCATTCGCGCGAGGTGTCGTGCGAACTTGAAATCGCCTGTCGTCGTGATGGGCTGATCACAGGGCTGCGCGGCCGGCTGATTGCTGATATGGGCGCCTATATACGCACGACCGGGATTGTCGTTCCTTCGCGTGCCGCGCAGTTCTTGCCGGGCCCTTATCGAATTCCAAATATCGAGGTCAAAGTCGAGGCCGTACATACCAACAAGACGCCAGTCGGCAGCTATCGTGGACCAGGTCGATTCGAGGCGAACTTCTTTCGTGAGCGACTATTTGACATCGCCGCCTCCGATCTTGCCCTTGACCCGATTGGATTCCGCCGTCGTAACCTTTTGCGGGCCAGCGACATGCCCTATGAGTACGGTAGTCTGGTGCCTTACGACACGCCGACCATATACGACTCTGGCGATTATCATCAGACTTTCGAGCGCTGTCTCGCAGAAATCGGCTGGAACGACAAAAAACATCTGCAGGGCGCACTAATTGAGGGGCGCTACCACGGGCTCGGAATTGCTTGCTTCGTTGAAAGTGGCGGGTCCGGCAAGGAAAATGCGCGTATCAGCATTACAGCCGATGGCGCAGTTCGCGTCGCTGTGGGCTCATCTTCGCTAGGTCAAGGCATCGAGACGAGCTTTGCGCAAGTCGCCGCTGACGTGCTTGGTTTGCCGATGCAACAGATCGAAGTGCTACACGGTTCGACAGAGCGCCTTCACGAAGGCTTCGGCTCCTTTCATGGTCGGTCAATGGTCATGGGCGCGCCAGCGATTCTCGATGCGGGCCGCAAACTACTGCAAAAGCTTCGTGTGGCAGGTGCCGCTCGCTTTGGATGCAGGGTCGAAGAGATCGAACTGGTTGACGGTTTGGTAAGAGCACCGGGCGGCCGCTCCTGCACGTTTTCCAGCTTTGCTTCGACAAAAGAACCACTTGAGGCAGATGGAAGCTTTGCTACGCCGAAGCGCACCTACAGCTACGGGACGCACGCAGCTCATGTCGCGGTTGATCCCCGAACAGGACATGTCGAGGTTTTGGATTACGTTAGCGTTGAGGACGTCGGTCGCATGATCAACCCACTGATCGTGCGCGGGCAAAAGATCGGGGCGATCGTGCAAGGCTTGGGCGGCGTGTTTCTCGACCACCTCTTGTATGACGAGCACGCGCAACTACTAACTGGTTCGCTCGCTGATTATCTGGTCCCGACGGCCACCGACTTCCCCAATGTTCGGGCGGTTTCGCTCGAACACAGCCCGGCGCCGGACAACCCCTTGGGCGTCAAGGGCGCTGGCGAGGATGGGATTATTTCGGTCGGTGCTGTGATTGCCAATGCAGTGTCTGCTGCCCTGTCCACGCTCGGCTGCGAGGTCAATGCCCTGCCTCTGTCACCGCCGCGACTGTGGCAACTCATCAAGGCAGCGCAACGACAAGTGCCGAACCTGTAGCCGGCCCCTTGCTAATGATCACAGAGTGTGATCACAATTAATGCATAAAATTGCGAGGGAGACGGCTTTTGGCGTTCATAAAATCTATCGAGACCCTACTTGTCCAGCTGCCGACCCGTCGTGAACACAAATGGACCGGACTGACCGAGCCAATCGGTCGTTATGTGCTGGTACGTATGGTCGATAGCGAGGGTCGCGTCGGCTGGGGCGAGGCGCCAGCACTTAAGGACTGGGGCGGCGAGTTCGGGCGCTATTTCGGCGAATCGCAGCTCATCGCTCGCACCGTGATTGAAAATTACCTCGGACCGGCGGTTGTCGGCGTTGAGCTTGGCAACGCTGCCGAACTACACGCGCGGATGGACGCGCTGATCAAGGGATATCCTTACGCGAAGGCAGCAGTAGAGTTTGCCTATTACGATCTGTCGAGCCGCGCGCTCGGCGTGCCGGTGACAGTGCTACTCGGTGGGCGTTGTCGCGGGCGCGTGCCAGTAACGCATTCGATCGGTCTTATTCCGATTGCCGACGCAGAAGCCGAAGCGGCCAAGGTTGCTGCAGAAGGAATCAAGACGATCAAGATCAAAGTTGGTGTTGACCCCAAACGCGATCTGGAGATCGTACGCGTGGTGCGTGCCGCGGTAGGGGAGGCCGTTGAGCTGTGCATTGACGCTAACGAAGGCTACGCGACGCCAGGCGAGGCGATCGTGCTAGTTCGTCAGATGGAAAAGCAGGGGCTAAAATATGTCGAACAGCCGGTGATGGGCATTGAACGCTTGGCTGAGGTTGCAAGAGCCATTGATACGCCAGTAATGGCTGATGAGTCAGCTTGGAATGCGCATGACGTTGTTCAGATCGTGGCCCAGCGTGCGGCACAGATCGTTTCGATCTATACCACAAAGCCAGGTGGGCTTTATAAGGCCATGGAGGTGGCTGCAGTTTGTCGTGCGGCCGGAGTTATTTGCAACGTAAACGGTTCAGTTGAAACTGGCGTCGGCAATCTCGCGAACGTGCAATTGGCCGCAGCGGCGCCGTCTGTCGTGTTGTCCTGCGTGATCCCGGTGTCGACGCCTGCCGAATGGCAGAAGGGCCAAGTCGGCGGAATCTATTATAAAGACGATTTGATAAAACAACCGTTGAAGCTGGTCGATGGCACCATCGAGGTGCCGACAACACCCGGTATGGGCATCGAGGTCGATGAAGCCAAAATCGACAAATATCGCGTGCGCCACTGAGGCAAACTCACGCTAAGGCACGTGAACCTCCGATCGGAATCGTAAGAGGCATAAACAATGAGGGCAGAAATTGTCGCGCGGCAGGTGGGGGCTATGAAGGCGGTTGGGCTTGATGCCATCGTCTCCTGTTCACCCGAAAGTTTTGCATATGCGACTGGTTTTGTGGTGCCGACGCAGCCGTTGATCCGCCACCGCCACGCGATGGTTATTGCCACGGTAAATTCCAAGGTCGAAATCTTCGGCGTCGACATGGAAGCGAGTACGATTAAGAAACGAGAACCGGATGTGTCCGTTCGCATCTGGGCGGAATTCAGCGATGATGCAATGTTGGTTTTGGCCGATCAGCTCGCGGCTTGCGGACTCGCGCGGGCGCGAATTGGCATTGAGATGGACTATTTGCCAGCAGGGGATTTCGCGCGCCTCACCAAAGCGCTGCCACACGCCCGCTTCGAATCATGCGACGGATTGTTGGCACGGCTGCGACAGATCAAGACTAAGGACGAGATTGCGCTGTTGCGCAAACTCTCGCGCATCTCCGACCAAGCGATTACCGACGCGCTTAGGTCGGTCAGATCTGGCGACAGTGAAATGGACATTGCCGGTGAATTGACGCGCCGCATCTATGAGCTAGGTGCCGAAGATTTCAAGCTTTTAATCGTGGCTACCGGCGAGCGAAGCCAATTGCCGAATGTCGGTCCATCGGCGCGAAAGTTACAACGCGGAGACGTGTGCCGGGTCGAGATCTTCTCGGTGATTGGCGGTTATCAGGCGGGGGTCTGTCGCACTGCGGTTGTGCAGGAAGCTCCGCCAATGGCAGAACGCATTTGGCAACACCTTGTCAATTGCAAATACCAGATCATGGAGATGGTTAAGCCTGGGGCGAGTTGCCGAGCGATCTATGACGCGTTTATTGCCAAACTGCAGCAGATGAGGTTGCCACCGATCTCTTTTGTCGGCCACGGCATCGGGCTGCACCTGCACGAGAACCCGTATCTTGGCAAAACGCCGATTCTCGGCGAGCCCGGCAGAGACGCGGCAGTCGAGGAGGGCATGGTGTTTGGCTTTGAGCCGCTTTGCTACCAGACCGGCTACGGTTTCGGCATGCAGAATAAGGACATGCTGCTGGTAACTACGTCGGGATCAGAGCTTCTGTCCGACTATGCGAACACGGATCAGCTGATCGTTGTGAGTTAATGCTCTTCATGCGCGAGATCGAGGGGTGGAGGTCTATCAAGGAGACTGATAATGCGTCGACTCATAGAACACCTGAACATTGCCTTCACTGTTGATGCTAATGACAGCATTTTACGCGACGCCAGCGTCGTCATAGAGAATGATCGGATTGCCGACATCGGCCTTGCGGGTGATCTCGCGCGTCGCCACAAGGGTGGCCACTTTGACGAAGTGATTGATGGGCGCATGAAGGCGATTTGCCCCGGCTTCATCGATAGCCATGTCCACCTCTCTGAAACGCTGTCGCGGGCGGTGTTTCCCGATAATCTGAACACCCGGGCCTGGGTGTTCCACTGGGCCAAGCCGTTCTATGCCCATATCACCGAAGAAGATGAGTATTGGGGCGCGCTTCTCGGCATGACTGAAATGCTGCGTGGCGGTACCACCTGCTTTCTCGATATGGGCTCGCAATATGATCCGGGCATAATCGTCCGCGCGATGGAAAAAATCGGTATCCGCGGTGTTACGGGGCGTCACGCAGCCGATAATCCACCGACCGAACTGCCGCGCGGCTGGACGGCGAAAATGGTGCGGCATCACTTTTTTCCCGATGCGGCTACCGCCCTAAAGGAATTGGAACAGTGCGTGCGACGCTACAATGGCGCGCTCAATGGCCGGGTACGCTGTTGGGTCAATATTGAAGGCAAGGAGCCATGTACGCTTGAGCTACACGTGGGTGCGCGAAGCCTTGCTGAACGGCTCGGTGTTGGCACCACCTACCATCTGGCAACCTCTATTGAGGAGGCCAAAGTCTGTGAAAATAAGTATGGCGTTTGGCCGGTCACTCGTATCGACAAGGCTAAGGGACTAGGCAAAAATCTCGTCATTGCCCATTGCGCGGCGGTTCAGGACGATGAGGTCAACTTATTGGCGCAGCGCGGTGTGAAGGTAGCGTTCTGTCCGTGCTCGTCCCTCAAACTCGGAAAGGGAGCGACTGCGATCGGCAAGTACCCGGAAATGGTTCACGCCGGCGTAACAGTTGGGCTCGGTACTGACGGCGTAGCTGCCGCTGGCAATTTGAATCTCATGCGACAGATGCTAATCGTGGCCGGCATGTTCAAGGACGCACGACTTAAACCCGACATCTTTCTCGCCCGGCATGCACTGCGGGCTGCAACGATTGAAGGCGCCAAGTTGCTGTTGTGGGACGATGAGATCGGCTCACTCGAAATTGGCAAAAAGGCTGATTTCGTCCTTTTTGATCTCGACCATATCGAGTGGACGCCGTTTTATGATCCGTTGCAGGCGCTGGTCTTTTCAGCGTCGTCGGCCTCAGTGGCAGAAACGTGGGTTGACGGCAAACCGTGTTATCAAAACGGAAAGGTGATAGGAGTTGACGAGCGCGAAATTCGGCGGAAGGCGCGAGAACTCGCCACAGCAGCTGTACAGCGTGCGGGCTTGAACCGCGACGATGTGCCCACCCGTACCACTCTTTACGACAGCGGTAATTAGGCGCTTGACGGCACGTCAAAAACTTAAAAACGATTTCAGCGAACGCTCTACCGCACTGGGGGTCAAATCCTCGGTAATGAATACGAGTTCAGAAATACCTGGGTTTGATGGCCACTTGTGGAGTGGCTCCGGCCGATAGACGACGCGCTGGACCGCCTGAATTACCAGTGGTTGGGTGTGATCCTTGGCGGCGAGATAGCCCTTTACTCGCAGCACACTCTCGCCACGACTTGTTAAGAGCAGTTCGAGCCATTCGATGAATGATGCGAGATCGACCGGTTTGTCGAGTCTAATTACAAACGTGCTGATACGGTCATGTGCGTGCGACCAAAAGCTAGACTCTTCACTTGAAGAGTTTCTGAAGATGATTGGCGCTGGCTGACCAGGCGAATCGTCGAACAGTTCAGTAGCCGCTGGAAACGCGTCCGGTCTTGACTGGCAGAGCCGAGCCGTTTTGTTTATCCGATTGAGCGTAGTGACAACAGGACTCGATTGCGAATGATCAGCTACATCGGCTTTCGTCAGAACTAAACAATTTGCCGCCGCAATTTGCCGTACTGCTTCGTGATGCCGCTCGATCGTTGACAGACCATTCACGCCGTCGATCGTGGTCACCACTTGGCCTAGGCGGCAGATTTGCGAAAGCTGCTTATCGCTCAGAATCAATTGCAGGATCGGCATCGGGTCGGCGAGCCCGGTGGTCTCGATAGCGACGCGGGAAAAACGTGGAATTCTGCCTGTTTCCATCGACCGATGTAGGTCGACAAGGCTTGATATCAGATCGTCTCGCAAAATGCAGCAAAGGCAGCCGGATGGTAGCAATACAACGTCCTCGGTCACCTCGCGCACGAGCAGGTGGTCAATGCCGATTTTGCCGAACTCGTTGATGACAACGGCAGTATCCCGAAGGCCCGGCTCGCTGAGCAAGTGTCGGAGGAGGGTGGTCTTGCCGCTGCCGAGAAATCCGGTCAAGACATGAATAGGAGCGCGTGCGTCCATGGTAGCGCCCTTTTGGCGCGTCTTGTGCTTTGTCTAAATGACTTCAAAGATTGCGTCGATCTCCACCGGAACATTGCGCGGAAGCGAACTGCAACCAACGGCCGCGCGAGCATGCCGCCCGGCTTCGCCGAATACCGCGACGATAAGGTCTGAGGCTCCGTTTATTACCTGCGGCTGTTCGCCGAATCCCGCAACAGCATTGACGAAGCCACCAAGCCGTACACAACTCACCACGCGGTCGAGATCGCCGTGCAATGCTTCCTTAAGCTGCGCCAGAACGTTAATGGCACATATGGCACATAGCCGCGCAGCCTGCTGGCCGTGTTCGAGCGAGATCTCACGCCCGAGTTGCCCAATAAACTGATCCTTGCCGTTGGCTGACGGGACCTGACCTGCGATGTAGACGAGGGACTGCACCCGCTTGAATGGAACATAATTTGCTGATGGTGAGCTTGGCTTCGGCAATTCAATATTCAGCTCACGCAGGCGAGCGTCAATTCGTCCGGTCATGCTACTCCTCCAACCGGCAGGCCGTTTGAGTCCAGATCAAGAAATGTATCCATCTCGACGAGTGGTCGTATCCATGGCCCATTGGGCCGATGGTCGGCAGCACTGCCAAGCAGATTACGCGCGGTTGTTCGCATGTCACGTGCCAGCGCGCGCTGCACGAGCGCCGGCTTTCCTGCCCGCAACCCCTCGAGAATCTCAGTATGTGCGGATGCATCCCATGGCATCGTCGGTGATAGGAGGGAGTAGTACATTGTCGGCCCGCATTGCAGCCATAGCGATTCTATGAGCGGCATTAGGATTTCCGAGCTGGCGGCGTGATAGAGACCAAAATGAAACTTCTGGTTGGTCGCGAGACAAGCGAGGATATCGCGTCGCCCGATCGCATCGATCAGTTCCCGATTTATCCGCTCTAGCTTATCGATGAGTTCAGGGGTTCTGTGTGCGCAGGCGGCTCTCGCGGCCATGCCTTCGATTGCTTCGCGCACGCGAAAGAGTTCGGCAAGCCGCGCATCGGATAGGCGAGGCACTCGCACCGAGCGATTAGGTAATTCTTCCAGCGCGTTCGCTGCGACAAGTTGTGATAGTGCCTCCCGCACCGGCATTGAGCTGGTTCCGAGGCTCGAGGCAAGTTTGCGCAGGCTCATCACCTGGCCAGGCACGAAGGCCCCCGCCATAAGGCCGATCCGCAGGCGCTGTAGCACCTCATCCTGGACGCTGCCTCGGCGGGCCTTGGTGTGCTTCGTTTTTTTCATGGCAGAACGACGTGGCTGTTTCTTGGACATTGGATCCGGCTCCGTGCGCTACTGCGGCCTAGGGGGCCTGCGGCGATACTTGACACTCGGACACTCTGTGATCACAGTATGTGATCATCATTCGCTATGCAATTCATGTCGAAACGCCGGGTCTGTTGCATGGTTGCCTTTGGACAAAAGGAGGATGTGATATGCCGAGTATGAGGCGGATCGTTTTTGCAATAGTGGCCGCGGCTGCTACGGCCTGGATCGCGTCAGCCCGCGCTGATGATCAAGTCAATGTTCGCTTCAGTTGGAAGCTGAAGGGCGAATATGGCCCATGCTTCATGGCGCAGGAAAAAGGCTTCTTTAGCAAGAGCAAGCTGTCGGTCCGCCTGGGCGAAGGCGCGGGCGCCCCTGCTGCGCTCGGCGCTTTGCTGCAGGGCCAGGAGGACGTGGTGATTCTCCCCGGCATTTTTGCGATCTCGGCCATTCAAAAAGGTATGCCCATCAAGTTGATAGCGACCTACCACCCAAAAACACCGGTAGTCATCATTTCTCATCCGGACAATCCTGCCCTCAAGCCGAAGGATATCGAGGGCAAGTCAATTGTGGTGTCGGTTGGCGAAACTGGGACCACTTATCTCAGTACATATTGCGCCTTAAACGGCATCGACTGCAACAAGGTTAAGCGCGTCCAGGTGGACGCACAGTCGCGAGTCAATTATTTCCTCCAGAAACAGGTTGATCTCGTTACCGTTTACCGAAGCAACGATTTGCCGGCGCTAGAGAAGAAAGTTGGCACGCACTTTCCGACGATCGATATGGCGAAATCAGGGTTGGCGATTCCTGGGCTCGCTGCCGTCAGCAGCGATGACATCATCGCCAAGAAACCGGACGTGCTGAAACGGTTCCTCGCCGCAGTCGACGAAGGTATTGCAGCCACGCGGAAGGATCCCAAGGGTGCCGCCGAGGCCTTGCTGAAGGCGTGGAATGCCGGACCTTCGCTCGACGTCGTGCAGGCGCAGGTACAGGCCACAATTGACGCAATGGAAACGTCAACCGATCATCCTGTCGGCTGGACCGATGGGAAGTTGATCTCTTCGACCCTTGATCTGCTCAAGACCGATGAGAATATCGGCACGCCAAAGCCGGTAAACGTCTTTTACACCAACGATCTGCTGCCAAAGAAATCGGCGATGTGACTAGGCGGCGAGGCGCCAACTGGGGACGTGTGTGTAGCTGATGCCAAAGAAAATTTCTTGGCGGGAATCCCTAGTTGAGCGTCTCGCAGCGCCGGTTTTTGCGATCGCCATTATCCTCGTGTGGCAAGTCGCAGTTCCTTTGTTGAGCTTGTCAGAATTTGTGTTGCCGACTCCTTGGCTGATAGCCACACGCATCGTCACTGATTTCTCACTGCTCGCGGCAAATTCCACTTATACCGTCTTCGAGGTTGTCGCCGGATTTGGCCTTGCAGTCGCAGTCGGCATTCCTCTTGCTCTTGCTATTTTCTATTGGCGCCCCTTCGAGCGGGCGATGTATCCAATATTGGTCGCCCTGCAAACCATTCCGAAGATTGCGCTCGCTCCCTTACTGGTGCTCTACCTCGGCTATGGCTGGGGACCAAAGATCAGCCTTGCGTTTCTAATTTCATTCTTCCCAGTAGTCATTTCCACAGTGGTAGGGCTGCAGTCGCTCGACAAGGGGTTGGTTGATCTGGTGCGCTCGATGGGATCGAATGAATGGCAAACCTTTTTCAAGGTCCGTCTGCCGGCGGCATTGCCGAGCGTGTTCGGTGGCTTCAAAGTGGCGATCAGCCTTGCCGTCATCGGCGCGATTATTGGGGAATATGTTGCCGCCGAGCGCGGCCTTGGATACCTGCAACTACAGGCGAACGCACGCTTTGACACTGCACTGAATTTTGCCACGGTCGTTGTTATCTCGATACTTGGGGTCTTACTTTATTTCATCCTGAGCTTTGTTGAGGGCCGAGTGGTTTACCGGCGCGAGCTCGCGAAGTAAGGCCATGAACCCCTGCGCAAGCGTTGCCCTTAAAGGCTATGAGATGAATTCGATCACCAACAGGACGAGCGCGGGCGCAGCAGTCAGGATCGACAATGTATCCAAGATATACGAAACACGTGGCAGCGATGACGTGCATGCGCTCGACCGTATAGATGTCCACATCGCACCAGGTAGCTTTGTCGCTGTGGTTGGGCCCAGCGGTTGTGGCAAGAGCACGTTGCTCTCGATTCTGGCGGGTCTAGTGCCACTGACTACTGGGCAAATTCTGATTGACGGACAGCAAATTCGCAAGCCGCATCCCAAGGTCGGTGTCGTCTTTCAGACTGATTTGCTTCTTTACTGGCGCAACGTCCTCGACAACGTATTGCTGCCAATCGAAATCAAACACCTTGGTCGCGACAACTATAAAGCTAAGGCGGCAGCGTTACTAAGCCAGGTTGGCCTCGATGGGTTTGAACGCAAAATGCCGTCGGAACTCTCGGGAGGTATGCGCCAGCGCGTAGCGATCTGTAGGGCACTAATCCAAGAGCCCGGGCTGCTGCTGATGGACGAACCATTTGGTGCATTGGATGCACTAACACGCGAACAGATGATCATGGATCTCCAATCAATGTGGGGCCGAGTTCATAATACCGTGCTGTTCATCACGCATGGGATCGACGAGGCCGTGTTCCTCGCCGATCGGGTGCTAGTGATGTCTCCGCGTCCGGGACGAATAGATCTCGATCTTACGGTCGACATCCCGCGACCACGCCAATGGACTGAGGTCCACGAGGACAAGATGTTTCAGCACTATGTGCGCCAAATCCGTGAGACGTTTGAAGCAAAAGGGGTGCTCGTCGAGCATTGACCGTGCATGAAAGTTGTCGTCATCGGCGCCGGAGCAGGCGGTACGGCGGCCGTCGCGGAACTCACGGCGGCCGGTCATAATGTTTGCCTCTGGAGTCGGTCGGCGGCGACCATTGCACCGTTTCTGGAGCAGGGCGGAATTGCATATGAAGGCGTTCTTGGTAACGGACTAGCGTGTCCACAGTTGATGACCACGGATCTCGTCAAGGCGTCGGCTGGAGCCGACGCTGCGGTGGTCGTACTACCGACGTTCGCGCACGCGGCTGTCGTAAACGATCTTGTTGCCGCTGACTGGCCGCAACACAAACCAATAGTTCTCAATCCGGGTCATACCGGTGGTGCGCTCGAATTTCAGCACACATTTCGTAGCTTGTGTGGGTCGGCACCTCCGATAGCAGAACTCTCCACGCTTACTTACGTTGCACGCAAATACCGTCCTGGCCAGGTGACCGTGACCGGGCGCGCTAAGCAAGTGCGCGCCGCGGCTCTGCCTGGCAGCGGCGAAGCCCTGAAGACGGCCCTTGCCTTGTTCCCGGGAGCGGTGGCGGTAGATAATGTGCTGGCTGCAGATCTCGCCAATGCAAACCTTGTATTGCATCCGCCGGGCGCGATCCTGGCGGCGGCTTGGGTTGAGGCGCGATCTGGCGATTTCACCTTTTATGTTGACGCGATGACGCCGGGCGTCGCCCGCGTCATGCACGGACTGGACGATGAGCGGCGGGCGGTCGCCGCCGCGTTTGGGCACGCTCTGCCCAGCCTAATTGAGGAGATGAAATTGATCGGGACGGTTGAGCAAAGTGTCACTGCCTTTGACGACTTCGCCACCGCCATTTCTGGCGGTGAGGCAAACAAGCAAATCAAGGCGCCTGCTTCGCTTAATCACCGGTATTATCGCGAGGATTTTGGCCACGGCCTGCTCCCGTTCCTGGAGTTCGCTCGCATTGCGGGGGTCGTCGTTCCAGTGGCGACTGCGCTGTTTGATTTGGCGTGCCCGCTCTGTGGAGTCGATTTCCGTGAGAACGGCCGGACAGCCGACCGCATGGGTATTGCTGGCTTGAATAAGACTGAGCTTATGGAAAAGGTCACCGTGCAATGAATTGGCGAGCGTTAAACATCGCGATTGTTGGTGGCGATCGGCGTGAGCAGGAGATTGCACGTTGTGCTGCAGCAACTGGTGCTACTGTTCGCGCCTATGGCTTCCCTTGGCCCGAAGAGGGAATTGTCGGGGTAAGACAGGAAAAAGATGCTTCCGCCTGTCTACACGACGCCGATTTTGCGCTGTTTCCAATTCCTGGCATTGCTCCAGATGGCGCGCTGTTTGCGCCACAGTCACCCGAGCGGATAATTCCTAACCGGGCGATGCTCGCGGCGATGCGCAAACCCGCACACATTATCCTCGGTTGGGCCGACAAAAACCTGAAGTCGCACTGCGACGCGCTCGGCATCGGCATCAGCGAGTATGAGTGGGACGAGGACCTGATGCTGTTGCGCGGCCAGGCGATCGTCGAAGGTATGCTGAAGGTTGTTATCGACAACACCGATATTACTATTCATCGCGCCAAGGTTTGCCTGATTGGCCAGGGTACGATCGGCGGGCTCGTGACACGGACCCTCTACGCACTTGGAGCGCGTGTGCACGTGGTTGCGCGAAATCCGGTGCAACGCGCCGCAGCCTGTGCGGCGGGTGCTGAGGCTTACACCTTGGAGGAGTTGAATAAGGTGTTGCCGGATACCGACATTGTTATCGCCAGCGTGCCGGCGCAAATTGTAAATCGCGATCATCTTTGTCACTTGCCGAAACATGCTCTTTTAGTTGACTTGGCCGCACCGCCAGGCGGGATCGATCGCGATGCGGCGGGTGAACTCGGATTGAAGTTCGTCTGGGCGCGGGGTCTCGGCAGCCGTGCGCCTGTCACCGTGGGCCGCAGCCAGTGGATCGGCATTCGCAAGCGTATCGAATCGCTTATGGAGTCCCGCAAATGAAAGCCGATCTTGTTGTTCGCAACGCTCGCGTTGTCCGCCACGACGGAGAATTTCACGGCGGCTTGGCGGTGAAGGACGGGCAAATCGTGTCGATTGGTGCGGACAATGCGCTACCTGATGGAATACGCGAGATCGATGCTAGGGAGCATGTGCTAATTCCAGGTCTAATCGATCCACATTGTCATCTTGGGGTCAAATACCCGTACCCTGAGGACATGCGGACCGAAACCGCCGCCGCAGCGTCCGGCGGGGTAACGACTGCGATCCTCTATATCCGCAATCTTAAGCCATCCTATCTTCCATTTTACGAGGAGCGAAAAACGGTTGGCGAACAGAATGCGATGATCGACTTCGGGTTTCACTTCGGGATCCAGCGTGAGGAGCACATTGCCGAGATCCCAAACGTCGTGGCCAAAACAGGCGTGCGCTCATTCAAATGTTATTTTGGCTACGAACCAGACAATCCGATCGGCATCGTGCCGGCGACCGACGGCTGGGTCTATGCAGCAATGCGCATCCTCAGCAAGATTCCTCACGGCGTAATCAACGTGCACTGCGAGAACACGCAGATTGCCACATGGCTGAAAAACGAAATGAAGGCGACCGGTCGGCAGGATCTTGGAGCCTATACCGAATCGCGGCCCGCATTTTGCGAAGTCGAAACGATCCGGCGCATGCTGTTCTTAGCGGAACGTACGCGCTGTCCTCTGCATCTCGTGCATACGTCGGTCGGCATGGGGCCGATATTGGCAGCAGAAGCCCAAAGCCGAGGCGTAAACGTTACGGTTGAGACCTGTCCCCATTATCTCACACGGACTTGCTATGATCCGGATCTCGACATGAAGGCGAAAATTTCGCCACCGTTACGCGACAAGGAGGAGTTGGAGGGCCTCTGGCGCGGCATCTTTAATGGCTCCGTTTACAGCCTTGGCACCGATCATGTGCCATTCTTCCCAAAAAAGGGCGAAGATCTCTGGGGTGAACTGCCGGGCGTTGTCAGCTTTCCTTGGGAACTGTCACTAATGTTGCATTTCGGTGTGCACGAGCGCGGTCTCTCGCTCAGTCGACTGGTACAACTAAATTCCTATCACCCCGCGCGTCGCTTCGGCCTGTGGCCGAAGAAAGGCGCACTGCAGATCGGTTCGGATGCCGACTTCGTACTGGTTGATCTCGAGGCCGAGCGTGTCGTCGAGCACAAAGGCAAGGGCACTTGCATCTATGAAGGCTGGCGGCTGAAGGGCTGGCCGATCCTTACGGTCCGTCGCGGCACCGTCCTGTACGAAGACGGCGGCATCGACGAAAGTGCCTTTGGGTCCGGCCGGTGTGTGACCTTGCCGTCATGATCGCGGAGAGCGCCATGTTTGGCGTTGAGTCGAAAGTCAACGTCAGCATCATGCTGCCCAGCGTTGTAGTCGAACCTGTCCGCGCTGCCGTAGCCCCACTCGTGGGACGAACGCCCCCAATTCGGCAAGAGCGGCTCTCCGGCATCCACAATCCTTGGGGCGCCACGGCGACACTGACGGACCCGTGGGCGTTTCTCGATCTTTGCGAACATACCCTACTGGTCGACGCGGTCGCCTCGCTCGTCGGCCCGGATGTGATTCTGTGGGACAGTGAACTTTACTTGTGTGCAGACGACTATGATGCTTTCGTTAAGGCCGGTCGGGAGGGCCGCTATTGGCCGCTTGAGTCGCTTGCTGGCGCTGTAGCGCTTGTCCCATTATTGCCGGCCGTGGTTGCAAACGTCATCGACGTACGGCAGATCTCGGCCAACACTTTGGCGCAATTGTCGCCGGAGACACCGCTTTACGTCATTCGCTACATGCCGGCGGCACACCGGTTCAGTCGTGACGCCAAGCTTCCTGCCAATCGTTTGGGAATGGAAGAACAGCCACTCGTTAATTACACCACGCGGCCACTGTGGTTAGTACGCGGTAAGGACCACGCCGGTAACGACTTTGTCACCGGCTTTTCCGCCAGCGCGCCGCATTGGGCAAGCTGGTAGGACGGAGGACGCCATGCCATTCGTCATCGTAGAAATGTGGAAGGGTCGGACGGTAGAGCAGAAGCGTAAGCTGGTGCGCGCCATTACGGATGCAATGATTGAGCATGCCGGGTGTCGCCCCGATCATCTTCACGTCGTTATCCACGACGTACCGAAGGACAGTTGGGCGCGCGGCGGCGTGCTGGGGATTGACGAGGAGGGACACGATGCCACTGGATGCGATTGATTCGAAAACGTCCGCACTGATCGTCATTGATATGCAGAACGCCTTCGTACACGAGAAGGGTACGTTAGGCATTTCCGGTGTCGATACAAAGCGTCTTGCTGCTATTACGCCCGCTGTGAAGCGATTGGTCGAAGGTTGCAATCAGGTAGGCGTGCCAGTCATCTGGACCGTGCAGGAACATTTTGCCGCTGACGCAAGCCGCGCGCGCAAAAAACTCGCCGCACACACCGTGAGACGCAAACAGATTTCGGCGCTGTCGGGAAGTTGGGACGCAGAAATCATTGATGAGCTCAAACCGCTTGCCGCCCGCAACCCGGCGCTTGTGATCCGTAAGCACAGATTCGGCGGGTTTTACGACACGCGGCTCGACATGCTGCTGAAGATGCTTGGGATTCGTACACTCTTTATTGTCGGCACAACTACAAATGCCTGCGTTGAAACGACCATTCGCGAAGCCTATTTGCGCGACTTTGATGTGATCGCGGTGACCGACTGCATCTCAGGCATTAATTCCGATTGGGAGCATACGGCGCAGCACGTGTGGAAGCAGTATTTCTGTGAACTCGCCGAGTCTAGTGAGATCCTAAATTGGCTCCGAGAACAATCGGCACCGCGTGCGCTCGGCTACGGCCATATGCTGCTAATGGTTGAGGATATGACTCGCTCAATCTCTTTCTATGTCGATCAGCTCGGCTTCAAAATACGCCCGGCCAAGCCGCTGGCGGACGGGCGTCCGTTTACAGCCTTTCACCAAGGCATTGCGTTGGTGGAGGGACGACAGTCCGGCCATCGACAGATCGATCACATGGCATTCGAAGTAAACGATGTGCGCAAGCTGCGAGACAAGTTACAAAAACAGCAAGTCCGTTTCTTTCAGGATCTGCATGACGGGCCTTATGGGCTAACGATTTATGTCGCTGACCCCGATGGCACCAAAGTGGAATTGTATGAGGTGGGCGCTAAAGCCTAATTTTCGTTGTCCGCGTAGGACGAAATTTCAACAGCTTAAGCGTCGCGTTTGTCCACTCTTCGAGCCCTCACCGCAGCTGCGTAAAGGACAAGCCCTAGTAGAGGAAGAGAGGAGATCATCCGGGAGTGAGCGGGCCGCGCGCAGCCTTCAATGCATTTTGAAGTTGTAGTGTGCAACGAATTTCTTGGATTTTCCGAGGAGCTGAATGGCTGGCGCGGACAAGCTTGATCGACTTGCCAATCCCCGACGCAAGTCGCACGGTGAAAGGTTGGTTTCCAACGAGAGAAAGTGCCGAGGCAGTCAATGGCGCGCGCTATGCGTTGCGCTTGGCCGCCCCGATCTCGGCAGTAACAGCGAGTTTTCCACCACTAACGGTACAGTCTCCACGCTGCCACGGCGAATTGCCGCTGCTGGCCGTCGCCACTCAGGTCATCGCGGTAGCGGCTGCACAGTATATTCAGTCACGCCCTGAGATGGTCCATGAACTGGTTACGCGATTTTCGACTCCACGGCAGCGAAATGCGCTCAATCAATTCAACCAGTCCAGTAAGCAACAAACTAATCGCCACAAGCCATACCAACGCTGCGAACACCAATGCCATGTCGAGATTACCGTTGGCGACGACGACGATATATCCAAGCCCGTTATTAGCGCCGACCATTTCGCCTACAATGGCGCCAACGATTGCGAGCGCCATAGCTACTTTGAAGCCGGCGAACATGTGCGGCAACGCGTTCGGCAACAACAGGCGCCAATAAATCTTCGCGGTGGAAGCGCCCATCGATCGTGTGAGGTAGATATAACCCGGATCGATCGATCGTAAACCCGCGACGGTATCGATCACGATTGGAAAGAAGGCAATCAACGCCGCGATGAGCACTTTCGGAAGAAAGCCGAACCCGAACCAAACAATCAGAATCGGAGCCAGCGCGACCTTCGGCACCCCCTGTGAGCCGAGCAATAGCGGGTAGCACGACTTTTCAAACGTTGACGAGGCGGCGATCAAGATGGCCAATGGCAGGCCGACTGCCAGAGCGCCCAGGAATCCGACCACAATGGCGATGACTGTCGGCATGGTATTCTCAGCGAGCACGGAAAAAGCGCTGTACATGCGCGCAACTACCGTCGTGGGTGCTGGCAGCACGATGGCGTGGATATCTGTCGCCACGACGACGAGTTGCCAAAGGACGATAGCGCCGAAGAACGTAAGCGCCGGATAGAGCCAATCGGTGGCGCGATCACCGAAGCGCTTCCTTGGCGTATATGCCTTCTCAGCCATGATTTACCGTCCTTATCCGGAAAGAACTCCAAGGTTACGGAACGTATCGTAAATCCGCTTTTCGTACTCGCCGAAGCGTGGTGTGCTACGAACGTCGAGTTTGCGCTCTTGGTCGAATGAAATTCGTATGTCCTCGACGACCCGCCCGGGCCGCTGGCTCATAACGATGACGCGGTCGCTGAGAAAAATCGCTTCACTGATGCTATGCGTGATGAACAAGACCGTTTTATTGCTGCCTTCGCAGAGATGCAGAAGGTCGATGTTCATTTGATCGCGTGTGAGTGTATCCAGCGCGCCGAATGGTTCATCCATCAGCAGAAGCGGAGGGTCGTGGACCAGAGCGCGGCAAAGGGCGACGCGCTGACGCATGCCGCCTGAAAGTTCCCAGGGGTGCTTATTCTCGAACCCGGAAAGGCCGACCTGTTTGAGCAGCGCCCGCGCGCGATCAATATAGTCGGCCTTTGAAAGATCCCGCATTTCAATCTGAAAGAGAACATTATCGAGCACATTTCGCCAATCCAACAGCAGCGCGTCCTGAAACACGATGCCGACGTCGGTCACCGGCCCAGCGACCGGCCGGTTGTCGATCGCAATACGGCCGGCGCTCGGGGGCATGAGGCCAGCCACGCACATCATCAGTGTGCTCTTGCCGCACCCCGAGGGACCAACGACCGAAACAAAGTCACCTTTGCCAACCTCGAGATCAATATTTTCGAGCGCGGTGACGGTTCCGTCTTTTGTGGCAAACCACTTATTGACGCCGCTGATCTCAATCATGGTCCTAGGAGCTGCGCGGTCGCTACTTCGTCTGGATAAACTCGTTGGTATAGAAATCCGTCACCGACTCGCTCGTTTTCAGTCCGGACAGGCTCTTGAGGATGGCAATGGTCGCCGCCCAATCGCTCTCGGCCATCCAACCGGTTGGCTTGCCGTTCGTCGCGGCGGTATGCATCAGCGGCGGCACCGTTTCAAATTTGACCTTCAGCAGATGCTCGTCGGCCAACGGAAAGTGCTTCTTGCCGATATTCGCCGCTTCCCCTGGCGCCTTGATCGATTCGTCCCAGCCGCGATTGGTTGCTCGCACGAAGCGCCGAACCAGGTCCGAATTTTGCCGGATCGTGTCTTCGTGGACGGCCAGCGCCATCGACAGCGCAGTGACGCCGTATTCCGAGAAATGGAGACAGTTGACCGGTTTCGACGACTGCAGCGCGATCTCAACGCATTCCGCGGTTACTAGGCCGGTGATCGCATCGACCTTTCCCTGCAGCAGGGTCGCCATTTTTGCGGTCGAGTCGACCGGCACGATCTTCACTTTGCTTTCGGGGATCTTGGTGGCCTCCAGAAATGCCTTGAACAGATTATTCGAGGAGGAACCCGGCGAACTGGCGACGGTCTTTCCGACGACGTCTTCGGGTCTGTTGATGCCCGTCGCTTTGAAGGAAACGAGGGCGCCTTGCGTCTTCTGCATGTAGGTCGCGATTACCTTGAGCGGTGCGCCTTTCGAGCGGGCCAGGGCCGCGGCGCCGGCGTCGATTTGTCCGAAGGTGTCGCCCTTGGACGAAACGACCTGCGCGACATTGGCAGCGCCGCGGCCTTCGAGGATTTTCACATCCAGGCCTTCCGCTGCATAATAACCTTTTTCGAGCGCCCAAACGAAGGGCAGGTGGAAACCCTGCAGTGTCCAGTCGAGCCGCAACGTTACCGAATCGACGGCCCGGGCCGGCGATCCCGCAAGGGCCACAGCGACTGTTATCGAGATGATCGACAAACTGTGGGTAATGCGCTTGACGACGGTTACAAATTCGGACCGAGTCATGGCTTCCTCCTTCTCAACGTCGGCGTCTCTGCTTATTGTGGATATTAGTTTTTAGAATCGTCCATCGTTTCGGGTGCAAATAGTTCTTGGACCGCATAGCGCCGGGACGTCAGCCCGTGCTCGTGCGAATAGCGGGTTATTGTTTCGATGATGTGCCGGTTCGCCGGTATGCCGTAGGCCCAGGGATCCATATCGCCGAAGATCTTCTGATGCTCATCCACGGCGGCGTGCAGGAACGGCAGCGCGTATCGTAAATGACCGTCAAACATGTCCGCAATCGCGGAATATTTTTTTGCTTCGACGAAAGCCTTGAACAGACTTTGCGCGATCCAGCGGTTGCGTTCATAGACATCGCGACGGATGACCACGCAATGCATCGGCGGGAAGATTTTTGTTTTTTCCCAGTAGGCGATTTCTTCATTCTTATAGTTCTCGAACAAGCGGGCTACCAGCGGATGCCGCTTGAGGAAAGACGAGGGAGCGCGCGCGGTAATGACCGCGTCGAGCTCACCGGTGACCAGCATGTTGTTGAGCGTCTGATTGGCGGGGATCGACGACAACCGAATTTGTGGTGGCAGCTTGAGCTTGAGCTTTTCGACACGTCCGGGCTCGTCGAGACCACCATTGAACCATTCGACGTCTTGTGGGCGGACGCCGTATTCGTCCTGCAAAATGCCACGAATCCAAAGCGCCGCCGTCATCTGATATTCGGGTACGCCGATCTTCTTTCCACGCAGGTCGTCGGGCGCGCGGATCCCGGCGCGCGTATTGATGTAAATGCTGGAGTGCCGGAACACGCGCGATAGAAACACGGGTATTGCGATTAGGTCAGGCCCTTGCTCCTTTGACATGATGTAGGAAGAAAGCGACATCTCCGATACGTCGAATTCCTGGTGACGCAACATTCTCCAGAATGTATCCTCGTAACGTAGCAAGATGACGTTGAGGTCGATACCTTCCGGGCGCACGCGTCCGTCGAAGAGCGGCAAGGTGCGGTCGTAGGGTGCAGTCGCGAAAGTAAGCGAAAGCCGCGTCATGTTCTTTTCTTCATGACGGAACTGTCGAAGGCCTTTTTGGCTGCGGCACGCGCATTGGCAATGTGCTGGCGCGCAACCCTATGAGCCTCTTTCGGATTGCGGTTCTTGATTGCCGTAAACACAGCATCCATTTCTTCATAACTCCTTTTTGCGCGACCCGGCAGCGACATCGACTGCCCGCGCAGGAAGTTGATGCGTGCCACGAGACCTCTTTGGATTTGTTCGATGATCTTATTTCCGCAGTTGCGCATAATGATCGCGTAGAACTCAGACGCGGTGGTGACCCGGTCCGCGGCATTGTCTGCCTTCATGGCGCGACGAAATGCCTCAAGGCGATCGGCCAAAGCCTCGAGTTCGTCGGCGGGAATATTCATTGCGCAGCGCGCAGCCGCCTCGCCTTCGAGTAATTCGCGAACCTCGTAGATCTGCTCGGCGTCGTGCCATGTCAACACTGGGATCTGCGGCCCGCGGTTCGGGATGATCTCGATGAGCTGCTCCGCCTGCAGGCTGCGCAAAGCCTCACGCAACAACGGCCGGCTGACGCCCAGCGAGCTGCAAAGGTCTGTTTCAACGAGCCGATTTCCAGGCAGGAAGACGCCGGATAGAATCGCATGACGCAGCTTTTCGACAACCTGTTGCTGGACAGTGTGCGGACGCACACGCAGATCGAATTTGGCTGCCGCCAAAGTCGTCCTCTGCGCTTCCTGATCCAGCGATGCAGCTGAACGTTTCGACACGGCTCAGTCCCGGTGTCCGGCCTGCCTTAGACGGCGCCGATGGTCACGACTCTTTCCTCGGTTGCAAATCTCGCAATTGCCAGATTGTCTGTCAATCTTATTGACTACTTTTTTTGGCTGTGATTTGCTGATCGCCGCACTTAGCAAGGTCGATGCGATGTTGGCGCAGCCTGAAATCCGTGTTTATCGTATCGATACCGGCCGCATCACGCTCAACGTCCGCGAGATCGGTGCAGGGCCACCGGCGATCTTTCTTCACGGCATCACCTCGAACTCGGGGGTTTTTGAGCCTCTCTTGCTCGGCCTCAGAGGCCATTTTCGCTGTATTGCTGTCGATCAGCGCGGCCACGGCCTGAGCGACAAACCCGGGACCGGTTATGGCGCCAGGGATTACACGAACGACCTTGTCGCGCTGATCAAGATCCTGAACACCGGGCCGGCGATGATCGTCGGCCATTCGCTCGGCGCGCGAAACGCGATCGAACTCGCCGCCACGGCGCCCGATCTCGTCGAGCGGGCCATCGTAATCGACTTCACGCCGTATATCGAAAAAGAAGCGCTCGACGCCCTTGAGACCCGTGTCACAGCTGGTGATCGCTTGTTCAGTTCTCGTCGAGAGATAGAAAACTATTTGCAGGAGCGATATCCGCTCATGCCGCCAAACGCAATTCGTCGCCGGGCGGTTTCCGGCTATCACGAAGTCGAAGGAGGGTTCAGGCCGCTCGCTTCGCCGAAGGCGATGGCGCTGACAGTGGCGGGCTTGCGGGAGGATCTGGCGCCGGCCTTTAAGAAGGTCACGCGCCCGATGCTGATCGTGCGCGGCGCATTGAGCAAGTTTGTCTCAGCCGCCGCACTTGATAAATCGAGAAAACTACGTCCAGACTTTCCGGTGCTCATCGTAGCCGATGTTGATCATTACGTGAACGAAGAAGCGCCGGACGTGATCATGAAGGCGATCCTCGATTTTGCTGTCAACACCTGAACGGAAGTCCGTCGCGTACCATGCTGAACCCGAGTCAGCTTTTTGTTCGATCCTTGTCGGGCGCGCTGATCTTTCAGCATCCGAACCCACAACGCTCAATGTCGAACAAATTGACAGTCTTGACGCCTGGCTTAGTCAATGCCCTGAAGCGATTGGCTGGAATCGCGCTGGCTCTGGCCTGCTGGGAGGCCATTCGCGGGCTCGATCTTGTCGACCCTCGTGATTTGCCCTCATTTGCAGCGATCTTCCGTTCGGCAATGGTTGGTTTGGCGGGAGGCGAACTTGCGGCCGCGCTACTGGCCACACTGGGCTCTTGGGCACCGGGTCTGTTGGTTGCGGCGGTCGCCGGTGTTGCAGTCGGCACGGCGCTCGCCATGTTGCCGCGACTTGAACTCGCGACAAGGCCGTTGATCGAATTCTTGCGGCCGATTCCATCCGTTGCACTGATCCCCGTCGCTCTGCTGGTTTTCGGCATCGGCTTGCAGATGCAACTTTTTATGATCGCCTTTGCCAGCATTTGGCCGGTATTGTTTTCGACTAAAACGGGCGTAGAGGGCATTGATCCACGGTTTCTCGAAACTGGTCGCGTTCTGCATTTAAGTAGGTCGGCGCGGTTATTTCGTATCGTACTCCCAAACGCCTTGCCTCTGATCGCGACCGGCTTGCGCACGGCGTCTGCGATCGCGCTTGTCGTCGCCATCACGGTCGAAATGCTCACGGGCGGGGCGGGCGTCGGATTCTATATCGAGAATGTCCGCGTCAACGGATTGATTACCGAAATGTGGGCGGCAATTTTTGCGACCGGCGTTCTTGGTTATCTCATTAATGCGCTTTTCATGACTATCGAGCGCGTGGCACTGCCTTGGAGTCCGGAAAATCATGATTCCTAACCGCGCTCATATTGCACCTTTTGCATGGCAGATCGGTGTAACGGCTGGTCTGCTTGTTCTCTGGCAGTGGGTGGCGGTCATGCATCCGGCGCCCTATCTGCCGCCGTTGCAGAATATCGCCCTCGGCTATTTTCGGCTATTGCATGGCGACCTGTTCTGGAGCGCGATCGTGCCGAGCCTTTACCGACTCGCGGTCGCATTCCTCGCAGCGGTCCTGCTGGGTTCTTTAGCCGGCATTGCGATTGGGTCATTGCGAGCATTAGAGCCATGGGTGCGACCGGTATTCGAATATTTACGGTTTATTCCTGCGGTCGCCATTCTGCCGGCATCGCTCCTGCTTTTCGGCGCGACCGACAAGATGCGTATCTTTGTCATCGCCTTCGGCTCGATCTTTCCGGTGTTGCTAGCCGCGATCGACGGGGCCCGTCGGGTCGAGCCAATGCTGCTCGATGTCGCGAGGGTGAATCGGCTGAAGGTTCCGAAACTGTTGTTTTGTGTCGTTCTGCCCGCAGCGCTGCCGTCCATCTTTGCTGGCGTTCGCATCGCGCTCAGCATCGCGCTCGTCATGATGGTGATCTCGGAGCTCATCGCGGCGGACGACGGCCTCGGCTTCTATATCTTGCGCAACCAACGCCTGTTCCTGACTGCGAATGTCTATGCAGGGGTGCTGGTCATCGGCACTATCGGCTTCGGGCTCACGTTTGCTTTGCTGTCGTTGGAGAAGCGTGTGCTTGCCTGGCATCGCGGCTGGCGCGGCCTTCTGGATCCAAAGGGGGCGTGAATGGACGCCAGACAGCCGATTCTCTTCGTTGATCACCTTAGCAAGGCCTTTGGCTCGGCCATCGCGCCGATTCTCAAAGGGGTAACTTTTCGGCAGGAGCCGGGACAATTCGTAGCCGTTGTTGGTCCTTCGGGGTGCGGGAAAACGACGCTGCTGCGCTGCATCGCTTCATTGATGCAGCCGGATGAGGGCGCGGTGCTGCACTATGGGCGACGTTTTGGCGATCCGCCGGAATGGCTGTCGATCGTGTTTCAAGACTACAACCGCAGTCTCTTTCCGTGGCTTTCGGTCAGCAAAAATGTGGCCTTCGGGTTGCGCGAATTGGATAAGGACGAGAAAGCCGAGCGCGTCAACCAGGCATTGCGCGCCGTCGGTCTCGAACACGCTTCCGATCTTTATCCTTGGCAATTATCGGGCGGCATGCAGCAGCGTTGCGCGCTCGCGCGCTCCATCGTCGCTCAGCCAAAGTTGCTGTTGCTGGATGAGCCGTTCGCCTCGGTCGACGCGCAAACACGCATCGACCTGCAGGATATGGTGATGGATATTTGCCAGAGGATGTCGCTGTCAACGCTGTTGGTGACCCACGACATCGAAGAGGCGGTGTTCATGGCCGACAAGGTCGTCGTGCTTTCGACGAGGCCGGCCCATGTCGTGGAGGAAATTGCGGTCGATCTTCCGCGCCCCCGCGATCAGCTCACCACCAAAGAAACACCTGAATTCCTGCGTCTACGCCACCGCGTCTACATGCTAGTGCGGCAGCAGGTGCAAAAAATTACCTTGGAACATCTACCGGAAAAGGTGTGACATGAAATACAAAGAAGTGATTGCCGTCATTGCGTTGGCAATGAGCCTATCGATGCTGGCGCCGCGTGACGCCGCGCAAGCACAAGAGGAGATGACCAAACTCAAAGTCGGCTTCATCCCGATTGGTGTCTACTCGTATTTCTGGCGAGGGCGTGATGCCGGTTACTTCAAGAACGAAAAGCTCGAGGTCGAGCTCATTCCAATGGCGGGCGGGGGGCAGATCATCCCGGCGTTACAATCGGGCGCCCTGCAGTTCGGTATCACAGACGCACTCGGTGTCCTCAATGCCCGCAACGGCGGAATTCCGGTAACCTACGTGTCGTTCAACTTTGCACAGGCATCCGACGATCCGGTGCACGCCGTCCTCACGATGGATCCGAACGTGAAGACCGGTGCAGACCTCAAGGGCAAAGTGGTCGCCACCAATCTCAGCTACAATACGGATTGGACGATGATGCGCGAATGGTTGCGCAGGCAAAACATCGATCTTAAGACGGTTACTTTCCGCGAGATACCATTTCCAGACATGCTGGCAGCGTTGCGCAGCGGGACAGCAAACGCCGTCGGCGCCACCGAGCCGTTCATCACGCTTGGCAAGGCGCAAGGAGCCCGCGTGCTTGGCTATTACTTTACCGACGTGAAGTCTCCGGTCGTCTTCTCGGGCGTCGCTGCGATGCTGCCCTACGTGCGACAGAACGAGGACGTTGTGAGGCGGTTCGTGCGCGCACTCAATCGCGCGTTGGACGATTACAAAGATCCGAAGATCGTAAGACAAACGATCGCCGCAAATACCAAAGTCCCCCCGGCAGTGATTGAAAAGATGGGCCTCGGACGCTGGGAAAAGAATATGCCGCCCGAGACGATGCAGTTCTGGGTCGATGCCGCAAAGAAGGAGGGCATCGTTAACGCTACGGCCGATCTCAACAGCTTGGTCTGGCAAGAGTGAAAGGTCGAAAGGCAAAAAACCTGCTCGGAGTTCGTTCGGAGTTGGATCGTTTGGTGCAGTGACCGTCCATTTGCCGAGGGCGTGTTTCGGCATGGTTGAGCTAGTAAGAGGAAGGATGACGATGGCTAGTGCAAATTTGAGAGGGACCCCGCACGCGGAGATCGCCGGTGGTGGGTTTGCGGGACTTACGGCGGCAGTCGCTCTCCGACAACGGGGCTGGACTGTCCGCTTGCATGAAAAAGCACCGGAGCTGCGCCCGGTCGGAGCCGGCATTCTTCTGTGGTACAACGCATTACGCGTGCTCGAAGGCATCGGCGCGTTAGACGATGTGATGAAAAGGTCAATGACCCCTCCGGCCTATGAGACGCGCCTCCACAATAAGACTGTTTCCAAGGAGACGTTTGACGGGTTGCCGTGGCGCATGATGACGCGGCGGAATCTACACGATTCGTTGGTCTCGGCTGCAAGGCGCGAAGGCGTGGACATCGTCGTGAATTCTGAGGTGGTTAGCGCCGACCCAGCCGGTTCAATTACCCTTGCATCCGGTCAGAAACTGAAGGCGGACTTGATCGTCGGCGCCGATGGTGTGGCATCGCAGGTTCGTGACTCGGTACGGTTCACCTTGCGGAGGAATATGTCGCGTGACGGCGTCACGCGACTGATAGTGCCACGGAAAAAGGAAGAGCTTGGCCCTGGCGAGTGGGACAATGTAATCGACTTCTGGAACTTCGAGCCGCGCGTGCTGCGCGTTCTCTATTGTCCGTGTGACGAGGAGAACTTGTACATGGCTCTCATGGCCCCGCGTGACGACGCTGAGGGGTCCCGAGTGCCGATCAATTTCGACGTGTGGGTCAGCATTTTCCCGCACTTGGCTCCGGTGCTGAAAGAGGCTGCAAAGATCAACGGCCGCTACGACCGCTATCAGACGACGGTTTTGGATGAGTGGACGCGCGGCAAAATTGCTCTAATCGGCGACGCCGCTCATGCAATGTGTCCCGCGCTCGGGCAAGGCGCATGTTGTGCAATGGTCAATGGGCTTACCCTTGCCATGGCGATGGAAGAAGATCTTGCCGTGGAAGAGGCCGTTAAGAAGTGGGAGGCCAGATATCGGTCGCTCACCGACCGTTGCCAGGAGCTTTCGGCAAACTTTGCGGCCACGCGCGGCATGTCAAAGGGCAATCAGTTCACGGCGAAGGTGCTGGAAACAGCGCGTTTTGATCCGATTGAATGCAAACTGGTCCCGTTAATGGGCGATTCTTCAAGCTTCGAAGAGCTATATCACGCTTAAGGACTAGCCAGATCGCCGCACTCAATAGGGACAGCGGGAAGAAAAAAGATGTATTTGCTTCCGAACTCCAGAGCTCGAGCGCCGCTAAGTGTCAAAGCGATGAGTGTCCTCGGGTGAGAGCCTTGCGCGTGGCCTAAACGATCGAACCCAGCGAGACGACAATTGTCGGCCTTAATGAGGCCGGGCGGCTCATGCACGCATGTGACGCCGCTGCCGGAGTAGAACGATGAATGAAGAAAAAGAATTGGCTGCAGCCTATGATGTACGCTGTTGGCAAAGCGTCGTTCAGGAAATCGTACATGATGGCGGCCAACCTGCCGAACCGCTGCTAAAAGCAGCGGTTGCCGTGGTTATCCGAAATCCGTTTGCGGGAAGTTATGTTGCCGACCTTTCACCGCTGATCAAGCCTAGTTTCGCGTTGGGCCGCGCACTCGGTGAGCGTGCGGTGGCGTTGCTCGGCGGTCGCCCCGTGCACAGCTACGGAAAAGGCGGGATCGCCGGTCTCAACGGCGAGCAGGAGCACGTCGTCGCATGCATCACGACGGTGTTCGGAAACGCATTTCGGGCAGCGGTCGGTGGCGGAGAAGCGTGGATCTCGTCGGCGACGAAGACGGCGTCAGCGGGCACGTCAATCGACATTCCACTCGCGCACAAGGACGAACTCTATATCCGCTCGCACTACGACGCGATTTCGATTTCTGTTCCGGACAGTCCGCGCCCGAATGAACTGTTGATCTGCGTTGGCGTTGCCTCCGGTGGTCGCGTGCATGAACGCGTCGGGGGCAAGTCGCTCAGGGATTTGGCGAATAAGCTCTGATAAAATAGGAGATCTTGCATGCCGCTCAACATTAAGGATCTTAAGATCAAGAGCTTGGACTTTCAGCCGCTCGGCAGGATGAAAGACGAGTTCGCTGGCAATAAGGGGAATGTAACGCCGCGGCTGGTGATCAGCGGGGTGCCAAAAGAGGCCGTCGAACTTGCTGTGATCTGCCATGACCCCGATGCGCCGCTGGCCCGAGGTTTTACCCACTGGACGGTTTATGGCATTCCGCCAAACACGACCGATCTGACCGATGCTGACAAGAAATTTCGGATCGGCCCGAATGGTATGGGCGAAAAGAGCTATTTCGGTCCGCAGCCGCCCGCGGGACACGGCCCGCACCACTACTACTTTTGGGTATATGCGCTGAACACCAGAGTTGAAGGTACACCCACCCGCGAAGAATTCCTCGAACGATACCAGGAAAATATTATCGAGCAGAATCGGATCGTCGGCATTTATGAGAACTGACCGACCTTGCAGAGCGTGCCGCCAAAGAGACCGGTGCCGTGTTCGAGACGGCAAGTCCATTTCGAGACCCCGGCGCGGATAGCCGAGCCGTAGCCTGGGTTCGGACGGTGCAAGCCGAGAAGCGGCTTTGCCTCACCTTGCGCTCATCCCCACTTCTGCGGGGGTGAACGGGGAGGAAAGCCTAGCGCTCGCGGAAGGCCTCGTCGGCGAGCATGCGCGCGGGCTTGACGAGATAGTCGAGCACCGACTTGCGCCCGGTGAGCACCTCGACGGTCGCCACCATGCCGGGGATGATCGGCAGCGGGTTCTCCGGCGTGCCGAGGTAGTTCTTCTCGGTGCGCACCATCACGCGGTAGTAGCTTTCCGGCTTGTCGCCGTTCTTCGACTTGTCGTCGATGATGGTGTCGGCGCTGATGCGCTCGACCTTGCCCTTGAGCGAGCCAAAGATCGAGGAGTCGTAGGCGGTGAGCTTGACCACCGCTTCCTGGCCCGGGCGGATGAAGGCGATATCCTGCGGCCGCAGGCGCCCCTCGACCAGAAGCGTGTCGTCGAGGGGAACGATGTCCATCAGGTTGGCGCCCGGCTGCACCACGGCGCCGACCGTGGTCACGTTGATCTTGTTGATGATGCCGTAGACCGGCGAGCGCAATTCGGTGCGCCGCACGCGATCCTCTGCCGACTTGATGGTCTCTTCGAACACCTTGATCTGGCCGGAAAGGTCGGCCGCCTGGCGCTGCAGGCGCAGCATCTCGATTTCCGGCACGACCTTCTGCTCGTAGAGCTTGCGCGTGAGCTCGACCTCGCGGGAGAGCAGCTTCAGGCTGTTGACGGCGGCGTCGCGCTTCGCCTTGATCTCGCCGAGGTCGGCGGCAAATTTCGTGCTGTCGATGCGGGCGAGCACCTGGCCCTTCTGCACGGTGTCGCCTTCCTGCACCAGGATCTCCTCGACCAGGCCGCCCTCGAGCGACTGCAGCACCTGTATCTGGCGCGAGGGGATCACCTTGCCCTGGCCGCGCTTGACCTCGTCGAGAATGGCAAAGTGCGCCCAGGTCGTGCCGGTGACGAGCAGCAGGATGACCGCAACGAGCAGCATGCGCGAAGTGCGCGGCGTGCGCAGCTCGGCCGCGGCGCGGATCTGGTTGGCGAAAGTGAAATCGGACTCACGCAACGGTCTTCACTCCCTTGGCGGGCTCGGGCGCTGTCTCGGCGACCTTGGTCGGGCCGCCGCGCAGCATCGCGATCACCTTGTCGCGCGGGCCGTCGGCGATCAGCCTGCCGCGCTCGAAGAGAAGGATGCGGTCGACGAAGGAGAGCAGCGACAGGCGGTGCGTGGAAATCACGATGGTCATGTTGTCGGCGGCGATATCCTTCAGCCGCTCGAGGAAGTCGGCCTCGCTGCGTACGTCGAAGTGCGCGGTCGGCTCGTCGAGGAACAGGACCTTCGGCCGGCGGATAAGGGTGCGGGCAAGTCCGATGGCCTGTTTCTGGCCGCCGGAGAGGCTGCGCCCGCCTTCCGCGATCGGCATGTCGTAGCCGAGCGGGTGGCCGGCGATGAAACTCTCGACGCCGGCCAGGCGCGCGGCAGCGATGATCTCCTCGTCGGTCGCGGTCGGCCGGCCGAGCGCGATGTTGTCGCGGATCTTGCCGAAGAAAAGATCGGTGTCCTGCAGCACGAAGCCGACGCCGGTGCGCAGGTCCGCCGGGTCATACTGACGGGCGTCGACGTCGTCGATCAGCACCTTGCCGTCGGTCGGCTCGTAGAAGCCGCAGATCAGGCGGCCGACCGTGGTCTTGCCGGAGCCGACGCGGCCGATGACGCCGACGCGCTCGCCGCCGGCGATCTTGAAGGAAACCTTGTCGAGGGCGGCGTCGTTGGAGCCGGGATAGCTGAAGGAGACGTTTTCGAAGGTGACGCTGCCCTTCTCGACGCGGCGGGCGACATAAATGCGCTCCGGCGGGCGCTCGCGCTCGAGATGCATGATGCGGTTGATGGCCTTGAGCGTGACGAAAGTCTGCGCCGCGCGCGTGATGACGGTGGCGATCCCGGTGATCGGGGCAAGCACGCGGCCCGACAGCATGGTCGAGGCAACCAGCACGCCGACGGTGATCTTGCCGTCGAGGATGAGGAAGACGCCGACGATGACCATCAGCAGGTAGTTGAGCTGCTGCGCGGTCGAGGCGCTGGTCAGCGCAAGCGAGGACCAGTGATGCACCTCCTCGCCGGAGCGGGCGGTGGCGGCCACCGAGCGCTCCCAGGCGTTCTGCATGCGCGCCTCGGCGCCGGTCGCGCGCACGGTCTCGATGCTGTTGAGCGACTCGACCAGCACCCCGTGACGGGCGGCGGCTTCCGCCTGCAACTTGCGCATGGCGCGCTCGAGCGGCCACTGCAGCACCAGGCCGACGATGATCATCAGCGGCAGCATCAGCAGCGGAATGAAGGCGAGCATGCCGCCGATCATGAACAGGACGGCGATGAAGATGATCGCGAAGACGAGATCGGTGACGGACACGACGGTGCCCGAGGTGAAGAACTCGCGCACCGAATCGAACTCGCGGATCTGGTTGGCAAGGATGCCGACCGACTGCGGGCGCTGTGCCATCTTCACGGCCAGCACGTGCTCGAAGATGTTGGAGGCCATGATGACGTCGAGCTTCTTGCCGGTCATGTCGATGATGCGGCTGCGCACCATGCGGATGACGAAGTCGAAGACGACCGCGACCCCCATGCCGATCGACAGCGCGATCATCGAGGCCATGGCGCCGTTCGGCACCACGCGGTCGTAGACGTTCATGATGAAGAGCGGGCTTGCCAGCGCCAGCAGGTTGCAGATCAGCGCGGCGACCGCAACGTGGCTGTAGTTCGACCAGAAGCGGCGCACCACCGACCAGAACCAGTGCGCACTCGGCAGGTCGCCGGCGGCAACCGCGCGCGGATCGGCGGAGGCCGCAGGCCGCACGAGGAAGGCAAAGCCGAGATATTCGGCGTTGAGCTCGCGCAGCGGGCGCGTCTGCGGCTGCACGTCCGCGCTCGGATCGACGACGGTTGCAACCTTGGCGTCGAGGTCGATCGCAAGCAGGATGCGTGTCGAGCCGTCGCGCATCGACAGCACGGCGGGCAACACCAGCGCCGGGATCTCGGCGAGCTTGCGCCGCACCGCCTTACCTTCGAGGCCGGCCTTGGCGGCGGCGCGCTCGAACAAAGGCGGCGGCAGCTTGCCGTCGAGAATCGGCAGGCCGGCCATGAGGGCTTCGCGGCTGATGGCGCGGCCGTGATGCGCCGCGAGATAGAGCAGCGCGTCGGCCAGCGGATCGCCCGCCGGCGAATTGGTATTGGTTTTAGGCGCACCCGCCTTTGCTTTCGCTCGCGGGCGCATCGTCGTCGCTTGGGCAGTCAAGTGTATGGTCCTGTCCCGCCAGCCAGTGGCGTTGGTATTTCGGTGGCGGTTCCAGGTATCCCGGGACCGCCTTGTTTTGCACCGCCGCCATAAATACCACCAATTGCAGCCAAATGCGGGCAATACTTTTGCTATATTTAATTTAAACGTTACCGCCCCGAAATACGCGCAAATACAAAGGATAAGGCGCGCGTTTTACGTTAAATTCCAAGACGAGGCGCTGCCGCCGCCGGGGTAAATACCTCCGGCGCGGCGCTCGCACAGCGGCAATGCGGGAATCCAGGACGCCTCGCCGTTGCCGTGTGCTCCGGATTCCATGACGGTACCCACAAAACGAAATGGCCGGGACGGGCCCGGCCATCGCGTCGATGAACCCGATCTGACTATTTCGATTTGGCTTCCTTGAGCGGCCACACCGGCAGCTTCATCAGCTGGCTGGGCGTGAAGATGCCCGGCGTCGAATACCCGATCGCCGCGTCGGACCCCGTGGCCTGCTGCGGCGCGGCTGGCTCCTGCGGCCCGATCTGGTGCACGGGCGTCGAGTATGCCGTCGCGGTCGGGTCGAGCCAGCGGTCGGAGAAGCCGACGTTCGAGGCAGCCGAGCCGTCATCGGCGCTCGCGCGCGCTCCCGCGCCGGGCACCGGCGAGGGAATCGGACGCTCGGGCGTCGGCGGCACATAGCCGGAGATCGCCGGCTGCGTGCGCGGGCCGGCAACGTTGAGCGGCTCGGGGCCGGGCTGCGGAATGTTGATCAGGATCGGCGGCAGCTTGACCGGGATCAGGCCGTAGTTGCCGGGCGGCACCAGCGGCTCGGCGTCGACCGGATGCGGTGCGCGGATGTAGTCGAGCAGCTTGCCCATCGCGGCGAGCAGCTGATAGTCGGCAAAGACCGCGACGCTGCGCGCCGAGATCAGCGACACGTTGGCGTTGAACGAGGTGTTCTCGGCGTTGAGCAGATCGATCAGCGAGCGCTGGCCGAGGTCGTATTCCTTCGAGTAGGCCTCGATCACCTTGCGCGCGGCATCGGTCTGCATTTCCAACGCTTTGATGCGATCCGCCGTAATCGCGCGCGCGGCCCAGGCCTTGTCGACCGATTCATTGGCGTCGCGCTGCAGGCGTGCGTGCGCCATCGTCGTCTGGTTATAGCGCTCGGCCGTCTCCACGCGCTTCCAGGTGTCCTGGCCGCCGCGGAAGATGTCCCAGGTCGCCACGACCTTGAGGCTGCTCTCCGTGAAGTGCTGCGGGAAGCCGTCGGTGTCGTGACCTTCGGTGCCGCGCGCCTCGAGCGCGACGGTCGGCATGAAGGCGCCGGCCGCCGAGTGGAACGCCTCGCGCGCCGCATCCTGGTCGGCCTGCGCCGCACGGATGGTGGGGTTATCCGTGAGCGTCACCGCCAGCACGCGGTCTTTCGAGGCGGGCAATCCGGGAAGACGTCCGGGTCCGCGCAGATTGTAGGGCTCGATGCCGATCACCTTGCGGAATTTCGCGCGCGCATCCTCGAGGCTGCGGCGGAATTCGGTCAGCGCAACTTCGGCGGCGTCGACGCGCTCACGTGTCTGCTCGAGATCGCCCTGGCCGGCGCGGCCGCCGCGGAAGCGCGACTCGACATTGGAGAAGATGCGCTTGTGCGCGGCGACGTTCTCCTGCGCCAGCGCAACGAGACGCGTGTAGCGCACGACGTCGATATAGGCCTCGGAAGCGTCGAGCGCGGTGAGCTCGGAGCGCTCATGCGTGCGCGCGGCGGCCGCATCGACGCGCGCCGCGTTGCGCCAGATCTCGTGCAGTGAGGTGAAACCATCGAACAGCAATTGCCGGATGAAGAGCGAGCCCTTCGCGCCGGCGACCCACTCGTTGCTGTTGAGGGTCGGAACGATCGTGCTCAACGGCCGTGTCGCCGGATTGTTGAGACGCTCGGGTCCGGCCTGCGCCTCAAGGCGAACCTGCGGTAGCAGAGTGCTCTGCACCTGCCGCAGTTCCGCTTCGGTCGCGCGCTTGTTCGCCGCCGCCTCGCCAATACTGGGATTGGTCTGCACCGCCATGCGCAGCGCGTCGTTGATCGTGAATGGTGCCGCGTTGGCCCCGGCACCGAATACGCCAAGGCAACTCGCAAGCAGCAGCGATCGGAGGATTCCGCCGTTTCGCATCCCAGACCCCACCTTCTGGACCCCAATCAGGGGCGATTTTGAATTTCAAATATAGTGCGCAAGTATTACCAGTTCTGGCCGTAAACGCTATGGTTTCAGGCCATTCTCTCAACAAGCAGGCGCGCATAGTGCCAGCATGTGACGCAAAAGCCACAAATTCATCAGCTGCGAACTGATAATTTTTTGGCTAAGTTTCAATGACTTATCGCCCCGCCGCGGGCACGGGGTCGCGGCGGGTGGGCCGGGGCGCGATTTGCTCGTCCAGCGCGTTGGCATCGGCACCGGCCACGGGCAGGCCGCATTGCGGATCGTCCCCGCGGCAGAGGCCGTCGGCCACGATCCCGATGACCTTGCGCAGGCCCAGATTCGGCAGCCCGGCGAAGATCTCGGCGGCGGTCGGGTCGCGGGTCCGGGCGACGTGCTGGAACCGGCACTGGTGCGTCTCGATGCAAGCCCTGATCTGCGGCCAGATGGTGGCCGCCGACACGGCAATCGCAATGGGCTTGCCCTGCCAGGCCTGGGCCGCGACATGGATTCCCAGCAGCGCGTACGACCGCCGTTCGGGATCCAGCGCGAGAATCGGCGCCCCGGAATAGCCCTCGGGTGTGCGGCAGGAGTCGAACAGGATTTTTTCGTCGGAGGTACTTCCGACGATGTGGCAGTCGCGGTCGCCCGACATCTTATGCTGACGGCGCTTGGAATAGCCGCCGGTCATGACCGGGGCCTGCCGGGTGAGGTCGACCTCGCGGGCGACCGGCACCGGCCTTGCCGCGACCTTCGGATCAATCGCGACCTGCAGCAGCGCCCAGTCGTTCTCAAGCGTCTCGGCGGGCCGGCGCGGGTCGTAGGCCGGCGGCACATAATACGCGAGGACGTGGAGAGGATCGCCGAGATGCTCGTTGTCGTAGGCGAGCGCGAAACGGAACGACTCGGGCGGCAGGAAGCGGCGGAGCAGCTTGAAATAAAGGCAGTGCGCCGCCGTCAGCGCATAATTGTCGGCGATCAGCACGGCGGTGCAGGCACCGAAGAGGCCGTTGTTGAGCTTTCCGATCGCCGACCATGGATGCGTGTCGACGGCGACCAGGCTGTCCTCCGGCTGGGTGGCAGCGTTCTGCTCGGCAAGCGATGGCGCGGCGGCCATCATGGCGAGCGACACACATGCGGCTCTGAGAATCGTGGCGCGGCTTGGCAAGACTTGTCCCCTTGATGAATTTGCCCTGAGAGTGTTCGGGAGCGGCCGACGCCCCAATCCGGCGCCAAATCTGCCGCCCCGCATTGTCCATTCCGTCAGCGCAGCGGCTTCGGGCACCTCCAGTCGAGCGCGCACGGCAAAGCTTCGCCGTCGCGGCACGCGGCCGTCGCATCACACGTCGGTAAGTACGCTTGCTACGCAGGGAGAACCCGGACGCGACGAATGCGGTTCCGGGGAACGCGAACGCAATTACACAGGTGGTACCCGGACCAAGGAACGCGGCCGGTCGAACGCAATCGTCGTTACGTGGACACCGTCAATGGAACCCGAACGTCTTGATGGATCGCGGCGAAAGTGTGATGGGAATCATTGACAACGCGTAAAAAATGCGCCGCGCATGGTGTTAAGATACCAATGGATGCAAAAAATTGCGCGCCTGCTCAGGACGTGCCGCGAATGCGCGAATGAAAGTCGGTAGACGCTTTGCGGCCAGCGCCGCTTGCTTCGCCGAAAGCACCGTACGAACTCCTACGCATTGGCGGCCGTTGGCGCGGCGGCATCGATCCCAAGCAGATGGTTCTTGCTGTGGGCCCCGGTGCGGACCTCGCATGCCACCCAATGGCCCGGCGAGATCTCCGTCAGCACCTGTTCGTTGGTTGCGCACGTGGATTGGCGGAACGGGCAGCGCTGGTAGAAGCGGCAGCCCCTCGGCAGATTGGTCGCGCTTGTGACGTCACCCTTAAGGACAAGGCGATCGCGCTTGGCCTTGGGGTCGGGAATGGGCACCGACGACAGCAGCGCCTGCGCATAAGGATGTACCGGGTTGGCGTAAAGATCCTTTGCCGGCGCGATCTCCATGATCCTGCCGAGATACATCACGGCCACGCGGTTCGAGATGTGTTCGACTACGGACAGATCATGGGCGATGAAAAGATAGGTGAGGCCGAATTTCTCTTGCAGGTCCTGCAGGAGATTAATTACTTGCGCCTGCACCGATACGTCGAGCGCCGACACCGGTTCGTCACAAATGATCAATTTAGGGCTGACGGCAAGGGCACGCGCAATGCCGATCCGCTGGCGTTGTCCGCCCGAGAACTCGTGCGGATAGCGCCGCAAATGATCGCGCGAGAGGCCGACCGTTTCGAGCAGTTCGACGACACGATCCTCGCAAGCCTGCCGGCTACGCGCGAGGTTATGGATGATCAGCGGCTCTGCGATAATGGAGCCGACGGTCTTGCGCGGATCAAGAGACGAGTAGGGGTCCTGAAATACGATCTGCAGCTGACGGCGTATCGCGCGCAGCTCATGGCGGTCAAGCTGCATGATATTCCGTCCTTCGAAGAGGACCTCGCCGGCAGTTGGTTCTTCCAGCCGCAAGATCATTCTGCCGGTTGTGGATTTCCCGCAACCGGTCTCTCCGACGAGTCCCAGTGTTTCACCCGCCGCGATATCGAAGCTCAGGTCGTCAACCGCGCGGATAACGGCGCGTGCGCGATCAAACAGGCCACCGCGCAAGGCGAAGTGCTTCGTAAGGTTGCGGACCCTCAGAAGCGGCTGGGGAGGCGTCTCAGTCATAGAGAAAACACGCAGCTTTGTGGCCGAGACTCACCTCTTTAAGAGGTGGCGTGTTCTCAAAATGACTTGGCTTCGCCATCGGGCAGCGCGGTGCGAACCGACAGCAGGGCCGAAGCTCGCCATGCAGCACCGGCACGGCGCCGGGGATCTGCATAAGGCGCCGTCGCTTCTCGGTCGCCAAATCGATACGTGGAATCGAGCGCAGGAGTCCCTGCGTGTAAGGATGCAGCGGCGAACTAAAAAGCGCATTGACGGATGCTTCTTCGACCACGTTGGCCGCGTACATCACGATCACGCGCTGCGCGGTCTCGGCGATCACGCCGAGGTCATGTGTGATCAGAAGAACGGCCATGCCGAACTTGGCCTTCAACTCGTTCAACAGATCGAGGATCTGGGCCTGAATCGTCACGTCGAGGGCCGTCGTTGGCTCATCTGCGATCAGCAGTTTTGGGTTGCACGCCAGCGCCATTGCGATCATCACACGCTGCCGCATGCCACCTGACAGTTGATGCGGATATTCGTGTACGCGCCGCTCCGGCGAGGGGATGTGGACAACGTTGAGCATCTCCACTGCTTTATTCATCGCCTCGCGCCGGCTCAAGCCTTCGTGGAGGCGCACGGCCTCAGCGATTTGGTCGCCGATCGTAAATACTGGATTGAGCGACGTCATCGGTTCCTGGAAAATCATCGCAATGTCTTTTCCGCGGATCTTCATCGTGTCCTGCGGCGACAGGGCGAGCAGATCGCGGCCCTTATAGATGATCTGCCCGGATGCGATGCGGCCAGGCGCGCGGATCAGCCGCATGATGCTGAGCGCGGTAACGCTTTTGCCGCTGCCCGATTCTCCGACGACTCCGAGCGTTTCACCGGGCTTGATATGGAAGCTGACGTTATCGACAGCGTGTAGGATGCCGCTTGCAGTAGCGAATTCGGTGGTGAGGTTTCTGACTTCCAGCAACGGCGTAGCGGCGGTCTCGCGCTGGAGCACAGGTATCGCGCTGTCCGTTCGAGCATTCGCGGTAATCAGCTCTTCACTGCTGGTCATCGTGTCCGGATGGGCAGCCTGTTGACAACGTCGATCTGCGCATCGTAAAAATTTTGAACGTGAAGTCAAAGTGTTTTAACTAGCGTTCAAATGAGCAACGTGGCGCGAAAGACCATGCGGACCGAGCGCAAGAGTGCCGCGAATGGTGCAAAGAAGGCGGTCGCCAAGAAGAATGAGCGCTGGAATGGAATGCCTGGCCTCAAGGGCCATCGACGTGAGGCAATCCTGCGCAGCGTTGCGAATGTCCTGAGAAACTCGCGTCTTTCGTCTCTCACGATCAAGGAAGTGGCCGACGAGCTCGGTGTGACGAAAGGCAACTTGTATTATTATTTTAAGGACAAGCAGGACATCCTCTATCATTGTCACATGCGCAGCGTGGAGATCAGCCTGCGCGCCCTAGAGGATGCCGAGGCGCTTGGTCGCACGCCCGCCGAAAAGCTGCGCATTCTGCTGGTGAAGCATATCCGTGGCATCATCGACGAGGGATTTGGCGGCATCCTGCAAACTGATCTCGAAAAAATTCGCCCGGCGCCGCGAAAACGCTACATCCGCAAGCGCGACAAACTCGAGCGCGGTGTGCGCAAGCTGATCGAGGACGGTATCCGCGCGGGCGAATTCGAGTGCCAGAACGTAAAGCTCACGGGCTTTGCCATCCTCGGCGGCATCAACTGGATTCCGAAGTGGTACCACCCGAACGGCCCGTTCACCCCCCAACAGATTTCCGAGCAGATGGCCGACTATTACTTGAGCGGTTTGCGGCGCGGCAAAGACCTCGCTGTCGGTCCTGTGACCGGCGTCAAAAGCGCGGACGATTACTACAAAAATGGCCGGGACCATGAACTTTCAGCCAAGGAGGCGTGGCGATGAATGCGAACGGCGGTATCGATTTTTTTCCGATAAGCCGGCGCACAGTGCTCAAGACCGGTGCCGGCAGCCTTGCAGCCGCAGTTGCGCTGCCCTCGATGTCATGGGCGCAGACGCCAAAAAGGGGCGGGACCTTGCTATTGAGCAATGGCGGTGATCCACCGACGCTTGATATGCATCAGTCGGCTACGTATCTCACCGAGTTCGTGGGCTCGCCCTGTTATTCGACGCTGCTGCGGATCGACCCAACGGACATCAACAAACTGGTTCCTGATCTTGCCGAGAAGTACGAGGTTTCGTCCGACGGCAAGAGCGTCACCTTCCACCTCCACGCAAACGTCGAATTTCACAATGGCATGCCTTTCACCGCGGATGACGTGGTGTTCAGCCTCAACCGCATCCGCAATCCGCCGTCCGGAATTGTCAGCCCGCGCAAGGGCCTCCTCGGAAATGTCAAGGACGTCGAGGCGAAAGACGCTCGCACCGTGGTCGTTCATTTGAACGCGCCGCAGGCGGACTTCCCGTTCCAGGTGGCCAATCCATACAACGTCATCGTGCCGCGCAAGGTGGTCGAGCCGCTTGATACCTCGGGGCAAGGCATGAAGCGCACGATCGTCGGTTCCGGACCGTTCAAACTCTCGCAGGCAATTGACGGTCAACTCTACGAGCTCGTGCGTAATGAAAAATATTTCGGCCAGAAGGCCTACCTCGACAAGATCCAGATGTTCCCGATCAAGGGCGAGGCTGAGCGTGCGGCCGCATTGCAGAGCGGCCGCATCCACGGCTGTTTCTTCTTTGCGAACGAGTCAGTGCTGGCGGGACTGCGCAACCTGCCCAATATCACCACGCTTCGGCGCCCGACACCGACTTTCATCAACCTGATCCCGAATATCACGATGAAGCCGTTCGACGACATTCGCGTCCGTCAGGCGCTGTCGCTCGCGATCGACCGGCAGGCCTTTATCAAAACGGTCGGGCCGCTGGCGGGCGCTTTCTACCATAGCACCGGTCTTCTGACGCCGGGCAGCCCTTACAATCTAAGCAACGAAGACATGAAGCAGTTCGCCGGCTACGACACATTGCCAGATGTCGGAGGCAATATCGAAGCCAACCGAAAACGAGCTATCGAACTGCTCGAGCAGGTCGACGTCCCGAAGGGCTTTAAGATCGTGCTGCTCGCGCGTGGCGACATTCCGGCCTTCCGCGACTCCTCAATCAACATTGCAGCCCAGCTCAAGATGATCGGGCTCGATGCCACTGTCGACGTGCGTGATGCCGGCGGCTTCTACGCCGCAGAGACGGGCGGGCAGTTCCAGTGCGTCGCGCATTCGGTCGCCGTCAGCGGTTCGCTACCGGACCAGCTTCTGGGCGAGGGCTACACCAGTTTTGGCGGTCGCAACTACGGCAACTGGAAGGACGACTCACTCGACGAAGCATTCCGCGCCCAGTCGCGCGAGGTCGACCCTGCCAAGCGCAAGCAACTCATCAAGGACTTCCAGGTCAAATTCCTAAAAACCTACTATCAAATCAACCTGGCCTGGGTGGGTTACGGCGCGGCGCACTCCAAGTCGCTCAAAGGCTGGAATGCGCTGACGGATCTCTACGCAAACATGCAGATGGATCGGGTCTGGCTCGACGCCTGACCTGCGTCAAAGGTTAATGAACACGTACCTCGTCCAGCGGCTGGCAACCGGATTTGTCACCTTGTTCGGTGTCGCGCTGATCGTGTTTCTGATCATGCGCGTGATACCGGGTGATGCGGCAGTGATGATGTCCGGTGCCGGCAGCGGAGTGGTCAGCGAAGAAGAGCTGCAGCTGGTTCGCCACAGACTCGGCATTGACCGGCCGCTGGTGGTGCAGTTCGTCGATTGGGCCGGCCACATCGCGGTGCTCGACTTCGGCACTTCGCTGCGGACTGGCAATCCGGTGATCGAGGATATCGGCCGCCGCTTTCCCTACACGCTGCAGATCGTGGTGCTTGCGATGATCATCGCGGTCAGTGTCGGCGTGCCGGCCGGAGTCTTCTCCGCCTGGTTTGCCGATACCTGGATCGACCGCACGCTGCAGACTGTCACCATTATCGGTCTTGCTGCGCCATCCTTCTGGGTCGGCCTGCTGATCATTCTTGGTCTCGTTTTCTTTTTCAATTGGAGCGCGCCCCTGTTCTGGGAGCCTTTCTGGATCAGCCCGCTTAAAAGCATGTCGCAGCTGATCTGGCCGGCGCTCGCGGTCGGTCTGCGGCAGCTTGCATTGATTGCGCGCATGACGCGCTCGATCATGCGTGAGGTGCTGGGCGAGGACTACATCCGCACAGCGCGCGCCAAGGGATTATCCGAGCGGCGGGTGGTGTTCCGCCACGCCCTCTGGAACGGCGCGCTGCCGATCATCACGTTGATCGGTTTCGAGATTGCGGCACTGTTCGGCGGCCTCATCATCACCGAGACGGTCTTCAGCGTGCCCGGTCTCGGCCAGTACGTTGTAACGTCGATTCTCGATCGCGACTATCCGGCGGCCCAGGGCATCGTGCTGGTCCTCGCTGCCATCGTCGTGCTCGGCAATCTGACCGTAGACCTGCTTTACGGGCTGCTTGATCCCCGCACCCGTTTACAGCGGGGGGCGCGCGCATGACCGATATCATTCCAAATGCTGCGGCAGCGGGCGCTCGTGCCGGCTTCCATCCGGCGGTCGCGCTGACGCAGCCAGGACGAGTACGGCGGCTGCTAGGACTGGTGCGGCGGCAGCCACTCGGGGCGCTGGGCGCCATCGTGATCATCGTCATGGCGCTGGCTGCGATCTTTGCGCCCTATATCGCGCCGTTCGATCCGACCGTGGGCGATCCGGCGTCCCTGTATCAGTCGCCGAACGCGACCTACTGGCTCGGTACCGACGGCTTCGGACGCGATATCCTCTCGCGATTGATCTATGGCGCGCGTGTCTCGCTGGTGATCGGATTTGGCGCGAGTCTGCTTGGCGTCATTGTTGGCACAGTCATCGGCATCACGTCGGGTTACATCGGCGGCTGGTTCGACACCATTTCCCAGCGCGTTGTGGATGCGATGCTTGCCTTTCCCATGCTTCTGCTGGCGCTTGCGCTGGCGGCAGTCCTCGGCTCGTCCGTGCGCAACGTAATTGTTGCGCTTGCCATGCCGATCGTGCCGCGCGCCGCGCGCATCGCGCGCGCAAGCACGATTGTCCTCAAAAGTACGACCTTCATTGAGGCATCGCGCGCGATCGGCTGCAGCAATCTGCGCACCATCGTCCATCACATCCTGCCGAACACCTTCGCGCCGCTCCTGGTGATTGCGACAGCTTATCTCGGTCTTGCCATCGTGCAGGAGGCTGCTCTCGACTATCTCGGCGCTGGCATCCAGGAGCCACAGCCGTCATGGGGCCTGATGATGTCGGGCTCGGCTACTTCGCTCGCGCTGGTGGCGCCTTGGATCGTGCTCTTCCCGGGGCTCGCCATCAGTCTCGTCGTGCTCGCGTCGAATCTTCTCGGCGACGCGATCCGCGACGTCCTCGATCCCAAGCTGCAACGAACTAGCGTCTGACTCGAACAATGCGTGCAATTTCAATTCCGTAGGAATGGCGAAATGAGCAAGAGCGTTCTGCGCACCAGTCTCTGCGACGACTTGAAGATCGAATATCCGGTGTTCCTTGCCGGCATGGGTGTGAAGGGGAAGGCGACACCGCCGGAGTTGGTGGCCGCGGTGAGCGAGGCAGGCGGCCTGGGAGTTCTTGGGTGCTCGTGGCTTGACGCGGATGAAACACGCCGTCGTATTCGCGCCGTGCGTAATCTCACCGACAAACCTTTCGGTGTCGACCTGCTGTTGCCGGTCAGTATGGACGAAACATCTGTCCCGGATCGCGCCGAAATGCGAGCGCGTATCGAGCGCGATTACCCGCAGCACGCCGCATTCGCGAAGTCGCTGATCGACAAATTCGGCCTCAAGCCTGCGGTGTCGAAGCTTGCGGCTATGTCGCCGGAGTTCATTCGCAAGCAGGTTGACGTCTGCATGGAAGAGCGCATCGCGGTGTTTGCCGCCGGCCTCGGCGATCCGAGTTGGGTAGTTCCGCAGGCGCGCCAGGTCGGTATGAAGGTGATGGGGTTGGTCGGCAACGTGCGTAACGCCCAGCGTCAGAAGAAGGCCGGCGTCGATTATGTGATCGCGCAGGGCTACGAAGCCGGCGGCCATACGGGCACGATTGCTAACTTCCCCCTCATCCCGATGGTGGCGGACGCCGTCGCGCCAACCCCGGTAATTGCCGCCGGCGCCATTGCCGACGGCCGCACCATGGCTGCGGGTCTCGCACTCGGCGCCGTAGGCGTCTGGGTTGGCACGGCATTTTTGCTGGCGGAAGAGTCGAAAATCTTCCCGAAGCATCAGGAGGAAATCATCAAAGGCAGCGCCGAGGACTTCATCATCACTCGCGCGTATACAGGCAAGACAGCGCGCGACTATCGCAACGAGGTCATCAAAGCCTGGGACGAATCTGGTCTGAAGCCTCTGCCCATGCCGCTGCAGGGCGTACTGATGGATGACTTCATCGCCGCCGCAGAAGCCGCTGACCGTGCCGAGCTCATCAACAATCCGGCGGGCCAGATTGCGGGCATGCTGAAGCAGAAGCGTCCGGCCAAGGACATTCTGATGTCGATGGTGCGCGGTGCGGAAGAGACGATCGAGCGCCTGTCGGCCATGCGGAAGTAGATTCATGTCGGGGGATAGGCAAGCGACGACGCAGGGACCGTTGGCCGGTGTTACCGTTGTCGAACTCGGCGACGGGACGGCGGGACCTTATGCCGCCAAACTGTTCGGAGACTTGGGCGCTGACGTTATCAAGGTCGAAGAGCCCTCCGGCGATTCAACGCGCCGCCGCGGGCCGTTTCCGGACGGCCGCCCGGATCCCGAGGCGAGCGGCCTATTCATGTACCTCAACACCAACAAATTCGGGGTGATGCTCGAGCTTGATGGACAGGCCGGCGTGCAGGCCATGCATCGACTACTTGAGCGCGCGGATATCTTCATAACCAATCTTCCGGCCAAGCGTCTTGCGAGCCTGCCGTTCAATGCTGCCGCCCTGCGCAGCCGTTACCCACGACTGGTCGTGACAACCATCTCGCCTTTCGGGATGGAAGGTCCATGGTCCGAGCGATTGGGTGACGAGTTGATTACATATGCGATGAGCGGCATGGCCTATAGCACGCCGGGAATGCCAGATGCTGCTGACGATCTTGTCAGAGAACCGCCATTGCATCCGGGCTGCTTCGTCAGCGAAACCATCTCCGGCCTCGTGGCTGCGGAAGCCTCGATGGCCGCTCTCATCGGGCGAGGCTGCAGCGGACAGGGCTGTCATATCGAGCTCAGCCAGCAGGCGGCGGTGGCGGCGATGCAGATCCGCGACGTGACCTCGGCGTCCTATATCGGCTCCCGCTACAACCGACTGCTCAATCCGATCACCATCGGGCGCATGCCGAACTTTTATCTGCCCTGCAAGGACGGGTACGTCACCGTTGCCGCGCCGATGGAGATCCATTGGAAGCGACTCACGCAGGCAATGGGTAACCCGACCTGGGCGCAATCGGAGACCTATGCCACCGAAGCGGCACGAACGGCCAATTGGGTGACGCTGCGGCTGAAGCTGATCGAATGGACGATGACATTGACCGGCGCCGAGCTGCATGCGCTGGCGGAGAAGATGCAGCTGCCGATCTTTCCGTTCTACTCGATCCGCAAGATGGCGGAATCCGAGCACTCGCGCGAGCGGCGGACTCTGGTCGAGGTGGAAATTGGCGGTAGGTCCGCGCACATGCCGGCCGCCCCCTTCAAGATGCGCGCCACGCCTTGGACGCTTCGGCGTCCGGCGCCGCGTCTCGGCGAGCACACGGCCATGATTCTCAAGGATGGACTGGCCGCATGACGCAAGCCCGATCACGTCCACTGCCACTTGAGGGAATCCGTGTGCTGGATCTCGGTCAGTTCATCGCGATTCCATTCTGCACGCTTTGGCTGGCATGGCTCGGCGCGGAAGTAATCGTCATCGAATCACGCCGGCGCATGACATCGCGCACCGCGCCGCCCTTCGCGGATGGGCACGAGAAGGATCCGAACGCCAGCGGGTACTTCAATCAGCTCTACAGCTCGAAAAAAAGCTGCACCATCGACATGACAACGGCTGAAGGGCGCGATCTCGTACGCCGCCTTGCTGGCGTATGCGACGTGATGGTCGACAACTTCTCGACCGGCGTGCTTGAGAAACTCGGTCTCGGCTACGAGGCCGTTGCCGCCGTTAATCCCTCGATTGTGATGTTGTCAAATGGCGCCTTTGGCCGCGCAGGGCCAATGCGCAACGCGCGCGGCCTGCATAGCGCGGTCAATCTGTTCAGCGGCGTTGCTGACGTGACTGGCTATGTCGACGGCCATCCGCGCATCCTCGGCGGCGTTGTGCCCGATCCCCTTAGCGGCACCTATTCCGGCTTCGCTATTCTGGCTGCAATCCATCATCGGCAGAAGACCGGGCAGGGCCAGTTCATTGACGTGGCCATGCATGAGACGATGCTGACGCTGATTCCCGAGGCCGTTATCGACCTGACGATGAACGAGGTCGAGCCGCAACGTATCGGCAATCGTGATCGCGTGAATGCGCCACATGGTATCTATCGTTGCCGCGGCGACGACACCTGGCTTGCTATCAGCGTCAGCAACGAGGCGGCCTGGGCTTGCCTGTGCAGGTCGATCGGGCACCCGGAGTGGCTTACCGACTCTCGCTTCGCGTCGCCTGAGGCCCGCCGCAAGAACGTCGCCGCCCTCGATCTCGCGATTGAGGCTTGGAGCCATGGTCAAGATGTTCACGAGGCGGCCGATATGCTTCAGCGCGCGGGTGTACCGGCCGGGCCAGTACTGCGTGTCGACGAACTCCTGGACAATGAGCAGCTCAACGCCCGCGACGGCGTGGTGACCATCGATCATCCGGTCGCCGGGCCGCGCCGCCAGATGGGATTACCGTGGCGCATGGACAGCCTTGGCGTGGAGTATCGCCGTGCGCCGCTCCTTGGGGAGCACACGCACGAAATCCTAACCGGCCTACTTGGCATCTCGGAAGCCGATTACAACCGACTCGAGGCCGGCGGCGTCTTATCGTAGCGAGGACAAATGGAATTCCATCTGACTGCAGAACAGACAGCCTTTCGTGACGAGGTTCGCGCTTTCCTGCGGCGCGAGCTGACGCCGGAGGTGTTTGCGGCGCACCGAGACGCCACCGAACAGGGAATGTGGACAGCCGAGTTCACCAAAGCGTTCCGGCGGAAACTTGGTGCCGCCGGCTACCTCGGCATGGGCTGGCCGAAGGAGTACGGGGGTGGCGGCCGCAGCCGCATTTATCAGGCGATCCTCTGGGACGAGATGGAATATCATCGCGCGCCCGGTCTTGACCGCTCAATGACCTATATCCCGAACGCGGTGATGGCGTTCGGCTCCGACGCCCAGAAGGCGGAGCTGTTGCCAAAGATCAGCCGCGGCGAGATTTCGTGGTTCGTCGGATACAGCGAGCCGGAGGCGGGCTCCGATCTTGCCAATTTGAAAACACGCGCGGTTGCCGATGGCGACGATTTCCTCATTACTGGGCAGAAGGCGTTTTCAAGCGACGCGCACATGGCCGATTACGGTTGGGTTGCGACCCGCACGGATCCGAACTCGCAGCGTCATCGCGGCTTGACGATGTTCATCGTCGACATGAAGAGCCCCGGCGTCAGCATTGCCAAGCATTCGACGCTGGCCGGGTGGACTCACCATTCGGTCCACTTCGACAACGTTCGTGTGCCGCGATCGCGGATGGTCGGTGAGTTGAACGAGGGCTGGAAAGTCATTATGGGTGCGATTGACTTTGAGCGCGCTGCGCTCGCAAGCCCCGGCCTCGTCAACTACCAGTTCGACCGCCTGCTGGCCTGGTGCGCCCGGCACCGCGACGGCAGTGACAGACCGATCGACGATACGCTGGTGCAGGATCAGCTCGTACGCCTCGCGATTGAGGCAGAAGGCGCACGAATTATGAGCTACTGGCTGGCCTCGCTGCATGCGCGTGGCCAGTATCCACAACATGAGACCTCGCTCGCCTTGCTGGTGAAGCGCGAGACGGCCCGGCTCTTCGACAAGTCCGGCATAGAGCTACTCGGTCCATACGCTCCCCTGCGGACCGGCGCGCCGTATGCGCAGCTCGATGGCGAGGTTGAGATCGAATATCGCGACCACCTCTATTTTCAGTTCGCCGCAGGCGGTTTTGACATCACACGCAATGTGGTTGCCACCCGTGGTCTCGGCCTACCACGCTGAGTAACGCCATGGATATTGCACTGAACGAAGACCAGGCCATGGTGCGGGAGACCGCACTGTCATTTGTCAAAGGTGCGCTGACGAAGTCGAAAATCCGCGACCTTGAGACCACTGAACATGGTTTCGACGCGGGCGTCTGGAGGGAAATGGCGCAGATGGGATGGGCCGCGGCCGCTTTTCCCGTACAATATGGCGGGGCTGAAACCGGCTGGCTCGAGCTCGCGTTAATCGTAGAAGCGCTGGGGCAGGGAGCAATTTCAAGCCCGCTGTTCTCCACGGTCGTTGAGGCAGGCTTCCTCCTTCTCGATGTCGGCTCCGACCATCAGAAAGATGAGTGGCTGCCGCGTATTGCGTCCGGCGAAGCGCTGATGACCGTTGCTCTGATGGAGGCGAACGGCGGTCTACGACCGCAGGACATCAAGGCGCGCATCGTGTGTGAAGGCAACGGCTTTCGCATCGACGGCACCAAGGCGTTTGTGCGCGATGCTGGCGTCGCCGGCGGTATCGTCTGCCTTACGCGGTCGGGCGACAGGGCGGAGGAATTGACGCTCGCGATCGTACCGCCCGATGCGCGGGGGCTGAGCATGCGACGGATGCCGGCGGCCGGTGGCGAAGCGCTGTGGGAGGTGACATTTTCCGACGTCGTGGTGAACGCCGACGCAATCGTCGGTGACGTCAACGGTGCCTGGCCGGCGGCGGCACGACTTCTGCTGCGTGGCGCAGCGTTGAAATCGGCCGAGCTTGTCGGCATCGGTCAGGCGGCTCTCGATCTGACGCTCGATTACGCGAAGTCGCGCATACAGTTCGGGAAGCCGATCGGCAGCTTTCAGGGTGTGCAGCACCACTGTGCCGATATGTATCGCGATCTCGAAGTGAGTCGTCTCCTGTCGTGGCAGGGTTCATGCGCGATGGGCGAAGGCCTTGCCGGCGAGCGTGAGGTCGCGATGGCAAAGGCAAAAACGAGCGAGTGCATCCCGGCACTCACGCGTACCGCACACCAGATCCACGGCGCCATCGCTTATTACCGCGATTATCCGCTTGAGCTTTACTACCACCGGGCGCTCGCGGCGCAGTCAGCCTACGGCGACGCGGCCTATCATCGGCGCGTACTCGCCCGCCTCCTCACCACCGACATCGATAATTTCCGCGGACAGGACCCCCATGAGCTACCGATTCATTATTTCTGAGCAAGATGCGGACGGCATCGTCACCGTCACGATCAACGATCCTGACGCCAAGAACGCGGTCAACTGGGAAATGAACCAGGAGATGATTCGCGAGTTGGACCGCATCGAGCGCGATCCGAAGGCGCGCGTGCTGATCCTCACCGGCTCCGGTCGCATCTTTTGCTCGGGCGGCAACATCAAGCAAATGACCTCGCAGGGGCGTTCGCTTGAGCCGCCGGATCCAACGCTGCGTGAAGAGCTGTATCCACAGGAGGCTGATATCCGGCGCGTGGTAACGGGATTGCGCCGTATGTCAAAACCGGCAATCGCCGCCATCAATGGGCCGGCCATCGGCTCCGGGCTCGGCATCGCTGTCGGCTGTGACATCCGCATTGCCTCGAGCGCGTCGCGCTTTGGCTGGGTATTTGTCCGTCGTGGCATCGTTCCGGACGATGCGAGCCTTGCGCTGATGCCGCAGATCATCGGCTACGCCCGTGCCTACGAGTGGGGCGTCACCGGCCGCACCATCGATGCGGCCACCGCCCACACGATCGGATTTGTCAGCGAGGTGGTCGAGCCGGACGCACTCATTCCGCGCTGCCGTGCGCTCGCCAAAGAAATTATCGACAACTGCCCGCCGCTTACGGTGCAGGCTTTCAAGTTCGCGCTTGCCGAGTCGCTATATCAAGAACTCGACGAGTCGATTCGCTTCACCGAGCGTGCCCAGCGTGTCGTTCGGGCCTCGCAGGACCACGCCGAAGCGCTGAAGGCCTATGCGGAGAAGCGTTCGCCGAAATGGAAAGGCATCTAAGGTGACCATCCGCAGGGCCCTTGAACCAGCCAATTACCCATTCTTTGACTACCGCCGCTTCTCCTTTTCGCTCGGAGTTGCAGCGGCTGGCCGTATCTGGCTGTCGGGCAGCACGGCGGTTCGGTTCGAGCCGCCCGACGGCATGGTGGTGAAGGGCGATCTTGTGGCACAGGCCGCCGTCATCTTCGAAAAGATGACTGCAACACTGACTGCCGCGAAAAGGAGCCTGGCTGATGTGGTGCGCATGGTGCGCTACGTCACACCCAACGCATTACCGGATTTACCGCTGCTCGACGTCTATGAGCGAAAAATCCTCGGCGATCGGGTGTCGGCCGTTACGGTGCCGGTCAAAAGCCTGCTGCGGCCGGAGGCGCTTATCGAGATCGAGGCCGTGGTCTCTGACGGCGAGTCTGACGGTCTCGACTATCTGCCGTCGATTACCGCGCCGGACCGCGCAGGAGCATGGGCGAAGGTCACGCGAGAACTCGATGCACGCGGTCTTGACCGCACGCAAGTGATGAAGGTGACAGAACTCGCGACACGATCCATATTCGAGTCACCGGCACCTAACGGGGCCATTCCTTCCCTCTATATCGAAGTGCCGTGTCTGTCGCACGCGGATGCCGGCGTCCAGATCGATATCACGATAGCGCCTCGGCGCTTGCCCGTCGTATTCATGTCGGCAGAGGCGGATCCGTCTAAAGACGGAATTGTCAATCAATGCCGCGATCTCTATGCGCGCCTCGGCGCTGAGCTCGCGCAGGCGGGAGCTTGTCTTGGTTCTGTTGTCAAGACGACGGAGTTCGTCACTCCGGCTGCGTTGCGCGATTATCGCGGGACAGCGGAATTGCGACGCGAGGTATTTGCGCCCCCTTACCCTGCAGCGACCGGTGTGGTCTGCGATCGATTGCGCGAAACTGGTGCACTGATCGCGGTTGAAGCGACCGCGCTAACGGAGGCTGGATGAAAACCCGGATAACGGACGATCTCAAAGCCTGGATCGGCCGCGAAGTCACCTACACGGCGCCTGAGGAGATCGGTCGCGCATCGATCCGCTATTTTGCGCTGGCGCTGCGCGACGACAACCCGATCTATTCGGATCCGGAATTCGCGAAGCGCACGCGGCATGGCGACATCATCGCGCCGCCGACGTTTGTTTGCGAGACCAACCAGATCATCAATCAGCCGCTCGACGAGAACGGCTATATCGGGCATCACTGGCCGCTACCTTTGTCCAGCAGTCGCTTCATCCGCGGAGGCAATGAATACGAGCTATTCAGGCCGGTGCGAGCGAGCGATCGCGTCAAAGTCAGCTGGAAGATACTCGACATCTACGAGCGCCAGACTCGCAAACTTGGGACGCTGATTTTCGTTGTCTCGGAAGCGCGTTATGTCAACCAGCACGACGAGCTTCTCGCTATCAACCGAGAAACCAACATCTATTCGCCATGACGCTTGTACAGGTTAAACAGAGCGCCGCACTGCCGTCGGGCGACACAATGCCGCCGGAGGAAATCAAAATCGATCTCACGTCGCTTGTCATGTATGCAGCTGCGACCTGGGACTTTCACCGCTATCATTACGATGCCGCGTTTGTGGAAAAGCTCGGCCTGCCAGCCCCGTTCGTTGACGGCCAGATGATCGGCGCGTTGCTGGCGAGTCGTCTCATGCGCTGGGGTGGGCCGGAAGCGTTCGTGCGCAAGATCAGTTACCGGCAGCGGGCGACGGTCTATGTAGACGAAAGCATCATCCTCAGCGGTAAGGTTGTCAGCCGGTCGGTCGAAAACGGCCGGCGGTCTGCGACGTTTAATCTCTCGGTGGTCAAGCCGGACGGCACGCAGGTCGTTCGAGACGGTATTGCGACGGTCGACCTCGGATGACGGCGATGCTAAGGCGTGAGCACGATACGTCCCGTGACCGCACTGTCTTCGACCATGCGGTGGGCGAGAGCGGTGTCCGCGAGAGGCATAGTTCGCTCGACCATCGGTTTGACGCTGCCGGACTCGACCAGTCTCAGCGCCATTTCCAATTGCCGTCGCGATGTGCTGGTGGCACTGCGGATCGTAAGACCGCGACGGTAGATCATCGCCATGTCGAGTTCGATTGTGGTGCCAGTGACCTCGCCGACCAGCACGATCCGCCCGCCCGTTACAACCGAACGTCGGACCTCGTGGAATACCGCCCCGCCTACTGTGTCGATGGCAACATCGACGCCGCGACCGTCCGTTGCGTCGCGGACGCCGCGGGCAAAGCGGCCGTCGGGCGCAACCACGATGCAATCGGCGCCCAGTTTTTCGATCACCTTCGCCTTGTCGGCGGAGCGCGTCGCCGCGATGACGTAGGCACCGCAGGCACGGGCAACCTGCACGGCATGAATACCGACCCCGCCCATGCCGGTGAGAAGGACCCGTTCGCCGGGCCGCACTTCGCCGGTGTCGATCACGGCGTTATACGACGTGCCGACGGGGCAGCCGACGATGGAGCCTGCTTCAAAGGAAATTCCGTCGGGCAGGTGTGCCAGATTGTCGTCCATTACCAGCACGAATTCTGCGTTGCCGCCCATTGCCTCCTGACCGAGGAAGCGCAGATCCGCACACAAGGCTTCCCGACCGGTACGGCACATCGAGCAGCAGCCGCAGACATATTCGCGTTGCGTGGAGACGACGCGATCGCCGATCCTGAAATTGCGCGCCTCGGGACCGAACGCCTCGACGGTGCCCGCGATCTCATGGCCAAGCACAAGCGGACTGCTCAGACCGGGATGTCCAGGGCTGCGCCGCACCAGGATATCGCGCCGACACACGCCGCAGGCGTGCATGCGAACGAGCACCTCGCGACCTTTGGGCATGGGCGTTTCGATCTCGCGCATCTCAAGTCCGTCCACATCGCCGTGACGGGCAACAATGATCGCCTTCATCGCGATTCGATCTCCTGCCGTATTCTGAACGCCGCTGCAGCATGCAGCGCGACGCGCAGAGCGCGTCGTTCATGAAAAATCATATGTGATGTCGTCGTGAAAGTGAATTCATCATAGGAGATGAAAGCGCCGTTGAGACGGCACAGGTCTATACCATGCGAGTGCTGTGATGCGTCCGTGCGTATGCGTTGCTTGAAAGGAAGTTGACGATGGCTTTTGGAATACTGGCAGCCGGCGCCTACATTCCGCGGCTTCGACTGCAGCGAAAGTCGATTGTCGATGCGAACCGGTGGTTCGCGCCAGGACTTGCTTCTCTCGGCAAGGGTGAGCGCGCGATGTGCAATTGGGACGAGGATGCAATTACGATGGCGGTAGAGGCCGCGCGTGATGCGACAGTCGGACAAGACCGGAGGCGCATTGGAACACTGTATTTCGCGTCGACGACCTTTCCGTTTCTCGACCGTCTCAACGCCGGCGTCGTGGCTGAAGCGATAAGCCTGTCCGAAGAGCTGAACGCATTGGATATCGCGTCATCCCAACGCTGTGGCACCTCGGCGCTGATCGCGGCGCTGCGCGGTGGTACAGAGAGTCTCGTCGTTGCTGCCGAGCATCGACGGAGCCGCGCCGCCAGTTCGGTCGAGTTGACGTCGGGAGACGGCGCCGCAGCATTCGTGATCGGTGCAGGGAAACCGGTTGCGCGGCTGCTCGGCAGTGCCGAGAGGACGGTCGATTTCGTCGATCACTTCCGGACAGCGGATTCAGTCTACGATTATCAGTGGGAGGAACGCTGGATTCGCGATGCTGGTTACATGACCATCGTTCCGCCGGTGATCGCGCGGTGCCTCGCTGCCGCAGGCGTGGTGCCGCGGGACGTCACGCAGTTCTGCATGCCGGCAATGGTGCCGCGCGTGGTGAACGCCGTGGCCAAAGCTGCCGAGATCCCCGACGCGGCGGTTGCCGATAACCTTCACGCTGTCTGTGGTGACACGGGCGCCGCACATCCCCTTCTGCTGCTGGTTTCTGCGCTTGAGCGTGCGAAGCTGGGCGACCGCATTCTGGTGGTCGGCTTCGGGCAGGGGGCTGATGCGCTGCTGTTCGAATGCACAGGAACGCTCACCGCTACTTCGGGACGCCTCGGTAGCGCCGGCCACCTTATGCGCCGGCGCGAGGAAAAAAGTTATGCCAAATTCCTGGCGTTCAACGACTTGATAGAGATCGAGCGCGGGATGCGCGCTGAGACCGACAAGCTGACGCCGTTGTCGTCCCTATGGCGCAACCGCGATACGGTGACCGGCATGATTGGCGGAAAGTGCTTGGTGTGCGGCACGATTCAGTTCCCAATCACCCGCATCTGCGTGAACCCGAATTGCGATGCGGTCGACAGCCAAGAGAAGCATATTTTTGCTGAGAAGATTGGCCGCGTGAACTCATTTACGGCCGACCGGCTGACCTATTCTCCGGATCCACCCGCCTGTTACGGTATGGTCCAGTTCGAAGGGGGCGGCCAGTGGATGATGGATTTTACCGACGTCGATGCGGACCAACTGGTTGTCGGCATGCGCATGCGCATGATGTTTCGCATCAAGGACGTCGATAACCAGCGTGGGTTCCGACGATATTTCTGGAAGGCCGCGCCCGTTGAAGCAACTGAGGGGAAGTTCTGATGCCTGCCGGAATCCGCGATAAGGTCGCGATCCTCGGAATGGGTTGCTCCAAATTCGGTGAGCGTTGGGACAGCGATGCCGCCGATCTCATGGTCGAAGCCTATTCAGAGGCCATCAAGGATGCCGGGATTGAAACCAAGCAGATCGAAGCCGCATGGCTTGCCACAGCTATAGAAGAGCAGCACGTCGGCAAGTCGGCAGTGCCACTAGCCACGGCGCTGCGGCTTCCGTTCATCCCGGTGACGCGTGTCGAGAATTTCTGCGCCAGCGGCACCGAGGCCTTCCGGGGGGCGGTCTATGCGGTCGCTTCCGGCGCCGCCGATATCGCGCTCGCGCTTGGCGTTGAGAAGCTCAAGGACACGGGCTATGGCGGCCTGCCGCAGCGCGGACGCGGTACGCTCAACAACATGATCTGGCCGAACCTGTCGGCACCGGGGTTGTTCGCGCAGCTTGCCGCCGCCTACTGTACAAAGCATGGTGTCTCGCGCGAAGATCTCAAGCGCGCGATGGCACACATCTCCGTCAAGAGTCACGACAACGCTGCAAACAACCCCAAGGCACATCTGCGCAACCGCATCGCACTCGATACGGTGTTGAATGCACCGATGGTGGCCGAGCCGCTCGGGCTTTATGACTGTTGCGGAGTGAGTGATGGGGCGGCTTGCGCGATTGTGACCACTCCGGAGATTGCCCGTGCCATGGGCAAGACCGACATCGTCTCAGTGAAGGCGCTGCAGCTCTCCGTCTCGAACGGTTTCGAGGCGCAGAGCAATTCGTGGGACGGCAGCTACTTCCATACGACGCGTATTGCTGCTGCGCGCGCCTATGAGGAGGCCGCGATTGGCAAGCCGCGAAAGGAGATCGACTTGGTCGAGGTGCACGATTGCTTCTCGGTCACCGAGCTCGTGACTCTTGAAGATCTGCAACTGTCCGCAGAAGGACGTGCCATCAATGATGTACTTGATGGGTTTTATGATGCCGACGGCATTATCCCCTGTCAGATCGACGGTGGTCTGAAATGTTTTGGGCATCCGATCGGTGCCTCGGGCCTGCGTATGATCTACGAGATGTACCTACAGATCCTCGGACGCGCGGGCGAACGCCAGCGCAAGGCGCCGCCGCGGCTCGGCATGACCCACAACCTCGGCGGCTTCCCGCACCAGAATGTGTGCTCGGTGGCGATCGTCGGGCGATACGGGGACTAGACTGCAATGGGCGACGAGATCCTATACGAGGTCGCTGACCAGGTAGCGGTCATCACGTTGAACCGTCCTGACAAGCGCAACGCGCTGAACGCGGCGATGCGTCAGGGACTTTGGGACGCCTGGCGTCGCTTTGAGCGCGACGCAAGCGCGCGCGTTGCAATTCTGACCGGAGCCGGCGACAAGGCATTCTGCGCGGGCATCGACCTGTCGGAATTTGCGGAAACCAAGTTCGGCAAGCCGCCCGCAGATTTTCTTCCCGATCTTGGCCGCAATATCACAATCACCAAGCCGACAATTGCGGCCGTGCGCGGCGTGGCCTATGCTGGCGGGTTCCGGCTGGCACAAATGTGTGACCTCTGCGTTGCCGGCAGATCTGCGCGGTTTGCGATCACGGAGGCGCTGGTAGGGCGGGGGGCGGCCTGGGCCGCGCCGCTTGTCCACTTGATCCCGCCGCGCGTGCTGCTCGAGCTAATGCTGACGGCGCAACCGATCTCAGCGCAGCGCGCCTACGAGATTGGATTTGTCAATCACGTCGTTGCCGATGATGGTGTGTTCGCGAAAGCACAGGAGCTGGCACGGGCCATCGTCGCTGGGGCACCGTTGTTCGGCGCCGCGGCGAAGACGATGGTGCAGGCGGCCCTTGGGGTCTCGACGGATGCGGGGTTGCGGGCGGCGGATTTAATTTTCGATCCCGTGTACAACAGCGCCGACGCGCGCGAGGGGCCGCTTGCCTTCCATGAAAAACGTAAGCCAAACTGGCTAGGGCGTTAAACCCAGCTCTTGGCACCGTACGAAGTGGATCACGCCAGAGTATCCTTGATGCGCCAACGCTGGCCGAATTGAGGCGAGGACTCAAGCTCCTTGATCCCTGCGGCATCGCCGAGCTGATTGTGAGTTAAGCCCGCATAATCTTCGATCAGCGCGAGAGCTGAGCGATCTGCACCACCGGGATTCCAAGTTTTTCGGCCTGCCAACAGGTGTGTGCCGTTCCGCGCCCCCCGGGGAAAGCGATGACCAAGTCAGGGGCGCCCTCACGCAGCATCCGCTCATTGCGGATCAAGGCTGCGTGGCGCCCCTCGTGCTGCCAGTCAGCTGGAAACTCCATGAGCTCGATGCCTCTGCCGCGCGCCCAGGCGCCAGCTATCCGATCA
>Ga0070741_10001576_pt1 | contig 68357 bp, 62 predicted proteins | sample Coa_R1_4_FD_66440 | JGI IMG/M metagenome (GOLD analysis project Ga0070741, IMG submission 66440) | Surface soil microbial communities from Centralia Pennsylvania, which are recovering from an underground coalmine fire - Coalmine... | ecosystem: Environmental > Terrestrial > Soil > Unclassified ... | reverse complement strand
CTTCCGGCCCTTCCCGCCGGTACGCTGTTGGCCGCGGAATACATCCGGAAACTTACAAGCGAGAACCATCGCCCGAACGCTGTCTTGATTCTGCTGCATGCAATGATCGCGGCCACGCCTCTGGTTCCGGCGCTGGTGATTCAATACATCGTCCTGCAGCATCACCTTCCCTGGAACCGGGGTACCCGCGTCTCTTGTGTGATCGCGGGCATGCTCGCGATCGCCATCGCTGCCACGCTGTTGAGCGTTCCGCGTTTCCGTTATGTTCGTTTCGTCACCCTGGTGCCGGTGGTTCTCGCCCTTACCGCGATCCTGCGCATCGGTTCGCCAGTCCTGGACGACAGCCTTTCCAGTCGAGCGCTCTATGACCAGATGGAAAAACTGCAGAGCGAACTGCCACCCATTGCTCTGTACCAGGTTTCCCGCGAAACCGAGTACGGCCTCGCCTTCTACACCAATCAGGTATTGCGACGCTACGAATGGAAAGGAACTCCCTCCACCGCTCACATTGTGGTTGCTCCCGCCCGCAAGCAGGAGGAGATCGCCAGGCAAGTGCCTGGACGCCGCGTTTCCTACCTCGGCTCGCTACCCTCGCAACATCTGGAATTCTTCTGGGTAGCGCGCGCGCCGCAGTAGTCGCAGGCTGTTTGCCTTGGTTCCAGCGGTTGCCTCCGAGACAAGCAAGGCACTACACTCCAATGTTCGCATCGCTGCAGGAGCCTCGTTGGAGATTCTCGACCTCAGGCATTTTTCCTCCGCCGACATTCGTCCACTGCTCGACGATGAAGTGAGCGTGTGGTCGCGCCTGCTCTCCTGGGACTACACCGGTTCGGCAGAGATGATCCTTCGTTACGTCGATGCCAAGATCCTGCCCGGGTATGCCGCGATCGATCGCGGCCGAATCTTTGGCTACTCTTTCTTTGTTTACGAGGGGAGCAAGGGCGTGATCGGAGATCTCTTCGTGTCCAACGGAAGCCGCATGCCGGACCCGCAGGAGGCCGAGGCACGGTTGCTGACTCACGTCATTGAAACTCTGCAGCAATCTCCAGGAATTCACCGGGTTGAGGCCCAATTGTTGCTCCACGAGGCGGGAGCGGTGAGCCGGCCCTTTACCGACCAGGGCTTCCACCGCCATGGCCGGCTGTTCATGGCGCTGCCTTTGGCGCAAGCTGCGGGAGCGCCTCACCCCGTCCATGACGAGATCGATATCCGGCGCTGGTCGGAGCAGGATTACCAGACCGCCGCCGCCGTCATCACCAGTTCTTATCGCGGGCACGTGGATGGCGAGATCAACGATCAGTACCGCACCCTCAGCGGCTCGCTGCGGTTCCTGAACAACATCGTCAGGTTTCCGGGCTGCGGGACCTTCGATCCCGAATCCTCGTTCGTCGCGGTTCACAAACGCGCGCGCACCCTGGTGGGATTGATCCTGTGCTCTAACGTCCGCGAAGACGTGGGACACGTAACCCAGGTCTGCGTGCTGCCCGAGTATCGGTCGCTGGGTATTGGTGAATCGCTGCTCGCAGCGACTGCCACAAACCTTCGTCAACGGCGCTTCAGGTTATTGTCTTTGACAGTGACGGAAGCGAATCGGCGCGCCGTCCAGCTCTACGAACGCCTGGGTTTTGCAAAGAACAGGGTGTTCGATGCTTTCGTGTGGGAAGGTTAAGCCGCGGCTAGCGTCGCAGAATCCACATCACCCAGCCCGCGGCGAACACGCCACCCACGAAAACCGCGAAGCAGTACAGGCCATAATGAATCTGCTCACGGGTGGTGGTGCGCTGCGTGATTCCGAAGACCACGGAGGCAAACAACGCAAACAGGACAGCCGCGGAAAAATGCGAGAGTTGCAGGCTCATGGCTTCTTCCCGATTGCGATATGGTACGCGTCCGCCGCGCTGATGAAATTAAGCAGGCCCGCTACGATGATGAACTTGGTGCCATAATCGGCGGTGGCGTGAGCGATTGCGCCTTTGCCCCAGTCCATGGTTCGCGTTACGATATATAAAGCCCCGTTCCCCACGTCGCCGATGAACCCCAGGATGTCGAGAATGTCTCCCTTATTCAACTGGTAAACGCGGCCGTCCATGGCCAGTCCCAGGAAAAACATCAGGAAGATGGATGTCATCAGCAGCAGGCCGCGAATCCACTTGCCTTGAATCAAGTGCCCCGCTCCGGGAATGAACCAGCCCAAGGCCGGGGCAATCACCGACATGGCAGTGACGGGCTGTGGCGGCGCCTCGGTGGCCGCCTTGGTTTTAGGGACTGAGGAATTCGCCATTCAGATGATCACGAGCTCTTTCTGTATTTTACCTGTTACTTCGGCGGCCTTGGGACGGATCAGCATATTTACTTCGCTGCGCACGCCGAACTCCGGCAGGTAGACTCCGGGCTCGATGGAAAAACAGGAATTCGGAAGAATCCGTCTTTCATCGTGGATCTCGAGATCGTCCATGTTAGCGCCGTTGGCATGAACGTTGGTGCCGATCGAGTGCCCGGTGCGATGGATGAAATACTGCCCGAATCCCGCATCCTGAATATGATTGCGGACCGCGCGGTCCACCTCCCAGCCTGCGATCGGGCGTCCGGCGGAAATTGCGTCGGTGACCGTTTTTACTCCGAGGTCCCGGCCCTGCCGCACGACCTCGAATACCTGACGCATACGGTCGGAGGGAGATTTGCCTACGAATCCAGTCCACGTGATGTCGTAAAACACGGCTCCCGGCGTGTTCTTCTTCGCCCACACGTCCAGGAGCACAAAATCTCCTTCTCGTATCGGCGCGGAACGTTCCGGACCCGGTTCATAGTGTGGATTGCCGCTGTTGGCGTTGACGGCGACAATCGGAGGATCATCTGTAACCAGGTTCTCGCGCTGGAACGCTTCCATGAACCACTTCTGCATGTCGTGCTCGCGAGTGCCGCCGTTGCGGACGCGCCGCCCAATCTCTTTGAATGCTTCCGCCGTGATCGAATCCACCACGTCGCGGGCTTCGTAATGGGTCTTGATCTGCTCGTCGGTAAGCGTTGATTCAAATTGCGCGACCAGGTCCGCTGAACTCACAACGTTCTTACCCAGGCCCCGAATCAGGTCGAGCGTTCCTCCGTCCACCATCGAGATGGTGAACACCAGGTTGTTGGGCGAGTACTGCATGGCGATGTCGCGATAACTGGCGAGCATGACCTTGATCTGGTCGAACAACTCCTGCCAGCCCGAGTACACCATTTTCTTCCCGGGAAGCGAGTCCAGATGCCCCGCTTCGATGCGGTGCACCAGCTTTATGGGCTCTCCACTGGAGGGAATCAGGTAAAACCAGCGCCGCGTTACCATCAGGTCTTCCGGAACCCCGAGAACCCGGTAGGCAATCGGATCGCGATGATGGTGATCGTAGAACAGCCAGGCGTCGATGTTGCGCTCGGTCAGGGTGGCTTGTATGGCAGAAAGGTTCATGACAAGCGTCTATTCTAAACAAGAGAAGCAGTTTAGGCGAATGTGCAGCTCGCGAAACAGCGTATCGCCCTCTAACCCAGCACTCTCTTGCGGCTTGTGATGGGCAGAGTTTCGCATGCGGTGCGCAATACCAGTCTCGGGGCCGACTTGCGAAGCGTCATCAGGAAAGGAAGCATCTGCGTCGGATTCGATTTCGCGGTCTCTCGCAACAACCAGCCCAGTCCCTTCTGCACCATGTCATCTTCATCCGCCAGCAACATGGCAGTCAGCTTTTTGATTTCGGGGAAGAAAAAACTCTGCCGCGTGCCCTGAATCAAGGCTACGCAGGCCGCCCGGCGGCGCCAGCGGTCGCGCGACCTGGCCCAGCGAAACACCTGGCTGACGCGAGACGGCTTCGCCCGGATCATAGGCGCGATCAGGTAATGGACCAGCGCATCATGGTCGGCCCAGCTTGAAATACGGTCAAGCCATAACGTAAAGAGCTTGAATTCGGCGTCCCCAAGATCCGCGGTCAGTTTCTCCAGAAGGAACACTGCGAGAACCTTTTCCTCCAGGACGCAGCCGGCAAATAGCCGGTCGGCCACTTCAATCAGAAATTTCAGGCCGGCTTCCTTGAGAATGGTGCGCCGAAAACGGACTGCGACTTTGCGCAACTCGGCGGTATACCAGCCGCGAGACTTGATCTCTTCTTTGAAAAACCACTGCACACCCTCCGCGTGTGGGGCCGAGCCTCCGTCCTTCAGTACGCGACGAATGTGTGCTGCAATGTAATCAGGTTGAAGTCGCGGGTGCGCCATGGCCGTCAGGACCGGACATCATAGAGGAAAACCCGGCTGGCCGCGGTGACCTAGGACGTTTTCGCCGCAAGGCTCTCGGGAGTGTTCGTTGCCGGCCGCAGCGTCTTGTCATACACCCATAACAAGGCCGCGGTCCCAAGCCCCACCCCAGTTACCACCCACCAGATCTTGTTCGGCTCGTGCAGAACTTCCCCGAAATGATGAACCAGCATCCCACCAAACCAGCCTCCGATCAGCGATCCGATTCCGATCGGCAGGAACGCGAATCCCATGTAGGTCCCTTGCTGTCCCGGTGGCGCAAGCCGTGAAATGTATTCGTAGTAGCGAGGCGACTGGATAATCTCTCCCAAGGCTAAAACGAACAGGGAAAGCACAGCACCCCACACCGTCGGCCTGAATGCGAGGATTAACCACGAGACCGAAGTAATGACCGTCCCCAGGATGATGGCCTGGAATGCTGGAATTTTGCGGGTCAGGAAGTTTACCGCCAACGTAAGGCAGATCACCGTCAAACCGTCGGTGACAAGAATCGCTTCCACTTTCGCGTCCGAGTTGATGTAGTTGTGAATGTATCCCGGCAGGCTTATGTATTGCTGCCAAAAGACCACCCAGTACCCGCTGAACAGCACAAGAAACGCCATAAAGCGGTAATTGCCCATGACCACGAATAGATTGCGTACGACTGTTCCCACCGACGGCGGGGGCGCATCTCCCGGCTTGCGCGGTTCACGGAACAACAACAGCACCAGGAAAAACATGGCGAACACGCTCAGTGCGGCGAGCCGGTACACGTTTTCCACTCCAAGGTGCTCGTGCGCGGCAGAAGCGCACAAAGGTCCGAGTGCGCCGCCGATGTTTACCAGGGTGTAGTAGATCGAGTAGCCAATCGAGCGAACGTTCTCCTTCGATGCTCGTGCTGTTGTGCCCACCACGCACGGCTTCACCAGGGCAATGCCGAGCGCAGGCAGAATCAGGACTACCCCTACAAACAGCCCGAGCGGCACTGCGTTGCGCACAGGCGCCAGCCACGGCGCCGCAATGGAACCGATGAGAAAATACGCGACCGCCAGGATCAGGTACGCCATCGAAAGCGCGCGACGAAAACCGATCCGGTCCGCGACCGCGCCACCAAAGATCGCCAGGAACCACACCATTCCCCCAAAAATCCCGGTGAGTGTCCCGGTCTGCTCGGTCGAGAAATTCAGTTTTTCCTGGAGATACAGTGCAAGGGAAGCGAACGCCCCGTAATAGGACAGTCGCTCAAATATTTCGCTGATGTTGGCGATCCAGAAGGGCCGCTCGAAGCCATCACGAATTTCAACTAAGCGCTCGGAGAAGCTCAATGTGGCTCCTGAGAAACCTCAAACACCCAATCGTCCGCGAATCTCGTTTGCGGTGATGCCAGTAACTCGAATCACCTTATTCCTGCCGCTCTGGCCGGCAGCAATACTAATTGACGACCGTGGCACCTTCAAAAGTTTTGCCAAAAATTCAACACAAGCCTCATTGGCTCTGCCTTCCACTGGAGGCGCAAGGAGCGAAATCTTCAGCGCATCGCCAAACTGGCCGGTGATGGCGTCTTTCCGGGCGCGAGGATGAACGCGCACACAAAACGTTACTGCTCCGGCATTCTCTTGTATCGGAATCATGTCAACAACGAAATTCGGAGGGGTTCCCGGCTTCTCAGGTTTTCGAGAAGTGGGACTCAACCTCTCTGCCCAAAAATCGCTGTCCCCACCCGCACGCAGGTAGAGCCCTCTTCGATCGCCACCTCGAAGTCATGCGACATGCCCATCGACAGCACATCCATACTGACAGACGGCAGCTTGCGCGCCGCAATCTCATCTCTCAACTCGCGCAGCTTCTTGAAATACGGGCGCGCCTGTTGCGCGTCCTCGGTAAAGGGAGGAATCGCCATCAGCCCCCGTATAGATAGCTGTTCCCACTGGGGAGCGCCGCTCAGCAAATTCTCCAGCTCCTCAGACCGGGGCGCAACGCCGCTCTTCGCATCTTCTCCGGCAATGTTGATCTCAATCAGCACCGCAAGCTTCTTCCCGGCCTGCTCTGCGGCGATATTCAACTTTTGCGCAAGTTTGCTCGAATCCACTGAGTCCACGGCACTGAAAAGCTGTGCCGTTTTGATGGCCTTGTTGCTTTGTAGATGCCCTATGAGGTGCCACTCTGCGCCGGCGAGTGCGCCTAATGCCGGCGCTTTCCCGGCAAACTCCTGCACCCGATTTTCGCCGAACAGCCTCAGCCCGGCTGCATACGCTTCGCGGATCCGCTCCGGTGGATGCGTCTTGCTGACCCCCATCAACTCAATCTCAGCAGGATTCCGCCCGGCCCGCCGCGCCGCCGCCCCCACACGTTCCCGAATGCGTGCGATGTTCTCAACGATAGACATGACAAAATGCAAAAGTCAGAAGGCAGATTGCAGAAGTAGAAACGTCCTTTGTCTTCTGCATTCTAACTTCTGACTTTCTGCATTCAAGTGAACTACATAATCGCGGTTGGCGGAGCCGGATCCTCCGGTCGTCCGGCATTCGCCAGTGGCACGCGCACCATGGCCACCAGAATCACAGCCAATGCGATCAGCGAGACGATGAAGGGCACGGTCCACTTGAACAATGTCACGTCGTGCCCCGTGCCCACCAGTCCGGCAATCACCAACCCGCACAGCGCCTCGCCCGCGATCAATCCCGATGCTGTCAGCACGCCGGCGTTATCCACGCGCGCTTTCTGCGCTTCGTTGAAGTTCCGCCGGTCGCGCATTCTATCGGTGACCCAGCGAATGACGCCCCCGACGAAGATGGCAAACGTAGTGCCCAGGGGCAGGTACATGCCGACGGCAAAGAGCATCACGCTCCTCACCTCGATCATGATCATGGCAAGTCCCATCAGAATGCCGACGATGACCAGGGGCCAGGCCATGTCTCCGCCCACGATGCCCTTCGACAGCATCGCCATCAATCCGGCTTGCGGTGCGGGTAGGGCGGCGGTTCCGAAGTGATACGCTTTGTCCAGGATCGCCAGCGGCACAAATAGCACCAGCGAAGCCACCACGACTCCAAACAAGTCGCCGATCTGCATCTTCGAGGGCGTGCCGCCCAGGATGTGTCCGACTTTCAAATCCTGCAGCATCTCGCCGGCCACGGCCGAAGACACGCAGACCACCGCCGCTACTCCCAGTACTGCAGCCACTCCACCCGCTCCTGAGACGCCAAGCGCCACCATGAGCAATGCGGCCACTACCAGCGTGCAGAGCGTCAGCCCTGAAACCGGGTTGTTCGACGACCCGATCAGTCCCACCAGGTTTCCAGAAACCGCGGCAAAGAAGAATCCCAGGATGATCATCACCACCGCGGCTACGATGGCGCCGGTCCATACTTGCGAACTGGTCAGGTTCCCCGCACTCGAGATGAAGTAGTGATAGAGGAGGATCATGGCCACCAGCACCACGCCGATGCCCGCGAACACCAGCTTCGCCGGCAGGTCGCGTTCGGTGCGATCGCTTGCCTGGTGCGCCGCCGCGGACTTTTTCAAATCCGACACCGCGCGTGCCATGCCCGCCGCAAGCTGCTTGCGCATCTTGAACAAGGTGTAAGAAGCGCCGACCAACATGCCGCCGACGGCGATGGGTCGCACAATCGAAAAGTAAATCGCACCCGCCAGCAGTTCCCAACTCACCGTCTGCCCCGCGGGCAGGCCGCCCTGAATGTAAGGACCGAGTACGAACGTTAGCAGTGGAACCAGCAATCCCCATGCCAGCACGCCCCCGGCGAAGTTCAGCGCGGCAAGGCGCGGCCCGATAATGAATCCCACGCCGAGATATGCGGGGCTGATATCCGGAGCGCTGAAGATGGACGCGCCACCAGTGATGGTGGTTGCGACATTGGGATTCGTCCCCGTCCGCAGCAGAAGCTTCTTGCCGATGTTTCCGATGTTGATGGTGAAGGCATTGCTGGGACTGAAGACATTGATGGCTCCCAGGAGGTACATCAAGCCGCCAAACCCCATGTTGGCGAAAAGAATTTTCGCCGCTCGCGATCCCTGCTGGCCCGCTTTGTGAATCTCCGAGGCCGCTACCGATTCCGGGAAGGGCAGGTCGGTATCTTCCACCATTACGCGCCGCAGCAGCGTTACAAACAAGATGCCCAATGTGCCGCCGATAATCATCAGCGCGACCGCGGTCCAATAACGGTCCGCCGTTAACCCCGGCCACAGCCCGGCCATCACGAACGCCGGAATCGTGAACACCGCCCCGGCCGCTACCGACTCTCCAATCGAGCCCACGGTACGCGCGATATTCTCTTCGAGAATGGAGCCCTTGAAGATGCGCAATACCGCCATTCCGATCACCGCCGCAGGGTAGGTCGCGGCAATCGTCATTCCGGCGCGCAGGCCGAGATAGGCATTGGCTGCTCCCAGAATCCCCGTCATGAGCATGCCGAGCAGCACCGCCCGGAAGGTGAATTCCCTCATCTCCATGGTTTGGGGGACGTAGGGCCGGTAGGCTTTCGAACTCTCCGGGGGCTTAACCGCAGTTTGAGTGCTCATGAGTGGAAACCTCGCAAGTGTTGAGGGTACACGATATTAAAGGACGGGCGCACGTTAGCACGCATAACGCCTGCATGACAAGTGCACCCCATCCCTCATGCTTAGGTCCATTTCTGCTGAGATGCGCTTTTCGTCAGCTACTTAGTTTGTTATGATAGAAAATGGCAGTGCTTTCTCTGGCCAGTACCTAGGGGACCCGCAATGTCGCCGAGACAGTTTTACTGCACCGAGTGTGGCTGTTCTGAGGGGTACCGATCCCGGCCACGGACCTTCACAGAAAAATTCCTTCTGCCGCTGTTTCTCATGCGCCCCGTCCGTTGTGGCGACTGCTTCCGGCGCACCTATCGCTCGATCATGGTGCAGGTTAAGCCGCGCAAGGAAAGCGTTTTGCCCCACCACATTGCTGCCTAAGGTGACACCGTGCATTGCGCCCGCTATTCCGGCTCGCTATACTGAATAGGATTCGTCCAGCGGGAGCCCCCGCCGAACCGACTGGATGCGGGAGGTTCGTCTTCAGCAGTAGCGGGAATTCAACTCGGGTCTCCGGGACCAGGAGTGTCGAACGATCCCCTGTGGTCTCGTGGATGGGTGGCTTGGCGGAAGGTCTATTTGCCACTCTGTTCCCCGCCGACTGTCGTCTTTGCGGTACTCCCCTCACCAATATTTCACGCTTGCCGGTTTGCCTGGAATGCCTTGCCGCCATGCGCCCCATCGCGGGCGGAGTGTGCTCTGTATGCGGTGAGCGGCTGGCGAGCGAACACGCCTTCTCCGGCCAATACGGCGAGCCCAAGTGCGGCCTGTGCCTGCGCCTCGATCCTCCATTCGAACGCGCCGCCGCCTACGGCAGTTATAGCGGCGGCTTGCGCGAACTGATCCACCTTCTCAAGTATGAGCAGGTGCGTCCCGCCGCCAATGTCCTGGGGCGCATGCTTGCCGAGGTGATTGCTGGAATGGCGCCAGGTTTCGCCGCCTCTGAAGTTCTTGTCGTACCTGTGCCGTTGCACGTTCGCAAGTTGCGGGAACGCGGCTTCAACCAGTCCGAGTTGATTGCCCGGGCCGCCTGCAGGCTGAAGCCGGCGGGTGAGCGGCTTGTCATGTGCCCCAAAGCGCTGGAGCGCAAGCGCGAGACCCGTTCTCAGATCGGCCTCAGCAGCCACCAGCGCCGCGAAAATATGCGTGGCGCCTTCGCCGTGACCGCCCCGGACCAGGTCTATGGGCATGAGGTCCTGCTGGTAGACGATGTCCTGACCACGGGAACTACGGCGTCCGAGTGCGCACGCATGCTACGCCGCGCGGGAGCATCTAAGATTTGGGTGGCTACGGTTGCCCGGACCCTCAAAGAGCATGCCAATTCGGCGGTTCCGGATCACTCGGACGAGCCGATGACCATGGCCGCTCACGGGTCGTAGGGGTTAATGTCGGGGAAGTGGAACAACACGGGGAACACCATGGGACGGATGCTTGCGCCGGTGCCGGTCGCGTTGGGACCGCATTCTGACAGCGACGGCCATGCCCTGCATGCGCCGGTGCTGGTTCTGAACGCCTCGTATGAGCCCATCAATGTTTGCGCCGCCCGCCGCGCCATCGTCCTGGTGTTGAAGGGTGTAGCCATGACCGAAGAGGAGAACGGCCACTTCCTGCACGCCGCGCGCCTCGCCGTGCGCCTGCCTTCTGTCATCCGTCTGCTTGAATATCGCCGTATCCCGCACCAGAGCCGCGCGCTGTCGCGGAAAAACATCCTGCTGCGCGACCGTAACACGTGCCAATATTGCGCCGAGGTTCTGCCCTCCAGTGAATTGACGCTCGATCATGTGATCCCGCGCTCGCGCGGAGGCGCCTCTACGTGGGAAAACCTCGTCGCCTGCTGTCATCCCTGCAATCGCCGCAAGGGCAACCAGTTCCCCAACGAAGCCAGCATGAAGCTCATGCGCGAACCTCGCGCCTTCAACCTCCACACCAGCCGCCACATCATGCGCCTGATGGGAAGATCCGATGATAAGTGGCGGAAGTATCTTTTTTACTGAGGTTTCAAGGTTTCAAAGTTTCAATGTGGGTGAGGATGGCGCCAGGAGAATGTATGGCGCGCTCTTATCGTGAGTTGCTGGTTTGGCAGAAAGCAAAAGCTCTAGCGGTAATGGTTTATCGAGATACAGGACTCTTCCCCAAAGCGGAACTGTATGGTCTGACTTCACAAATGCGACGCTCCGCGGTTTCGGTGCCGTCGAATATTGCCGAGGGGCAGGGTAGGCTCACTCCTGGCGAATTCCAACAGTTCCTCGGCCATGCTCGTGGTTCACTGCTGGAGCTGGACACTCAACTTGCTATAGCGCACGACCTTGGATATTTCAGCGACGCTGTTCACTCAAAGTTGGACCAGGAAGCCTATCAGGTACTCGGCTTGCTCAACAGGCTGTTGGAGTCGATAAAAGCAAAAAGCTCTTTACCTTGAAACATTGAAACCTTGCAGCCTTGAAACTGCTACTGGGGAGGCGGCTGTTGTTGCGGTTGATCCTTGTCCGTGCCCCTCTGCACTTCCGCGCCGTTATAGGTAATCTTCGACTTCGATCCGAACCGCTTGTAATCGGTGTATTTCACGATCTCGACGATGCGGATGTCGCCGCTCAGTCCCTGGAAATGCAGAACGTCATCCGCCTTGGTATAGGTGGGGAACCAATACTTGCCATCAATCTGCTCGCGCCAGGTCGTGAACCTCGGGAAGAGATTTTCCTGCCCCTTTTTCTTGCGGACATCCGGAACCGCCTTGCCATAGGTCTTTACGATCTGGAAGTCGTGATCATCCACCCAGATCCGGCCCTGGAAATAGCGCTTCTTTCCGACAATCTCTTTGGGCGCGATATCGAACACGTAACAGTGCAGCTCATCTTCCTGCTGCTGCCCTACGTAGAGGATCTGGTACTCCGGGATCTCTTCCGAGGTGAGCACGAACGGCAGCTTGTGGCGAATGTCGTCGAGATCTTCGGGCGTCATCGTCAGCTTGTTGAGCGTGGTTTGCGGCGCAAAGACGACGTTCTCCAACCGCTTTCCCTGGTCATCGAAAATTACGTCAAACACCTCGTGGTACTCGCCACCGTCCTCCGGAGTCTTTACAGTAACGTCCTGACGATAGGTGTACTGATCGCGCGCCAGGGCGAATTCTTTTTCTTTCTCCGCGAAGCGGCGAATGATCTCGTCCGTGGTAATGCCCTTCGGTTCCGACTTGTCCAGCGGCCCTTCCTGGGCCACCGCCGCGATCACAAGCGAAGCCACAAGCGCCAGCCAATGAACAAAACGTAAGCGAGGTTTCATAGGATTAGTGTAGCGAAAAGCCGCCAGAAAAGCCGGTTTGCACCGCCGCTCCCCTACCGCCAACCCTCTCCGCTCAAAGAGCCGGAAGCAGGGGAGCTGCAGTTCTGCCTATTTGAGTTAGACGGAGATGGGGGGCCGAAAGTTGCCAAAAAAGCATTCAGCACTCAGCACTCAGCATTCAGCCCAATCACGTGCGCGTGCTGGCTGAATGCTGAGTGCTGAATGCTGAGTGCTCCGATGGTTTACACTCTTCCGTTCCGCTCGGGAGGCCTTCATGCGTCGTCTCACGCTCATCCTGTTTACGTTTCTTTACATTCTGCCTGCCTTCGCGCAAAAGCATCCATTCACCTTCGAAGACATGATGAAGTTGAAACGGGTATCGGAACCCGTGCCTTCACCGGATGGGAAATGGGTTCTGTTCGCGGCAGTCGACGTCGATCTCGCCGCCAACAAGAAAACTCCACACGTGTGGATTGTGCCGTTGAGGAATGGAGGTGGTGTGGGCACGGGCGCCGCGCCCGTCGATTCTCACGTAGGGACGGGCGCCTCGCCCGTCCAGGCCGAGCGAAGCTCGGCGGAAAGAATTCTCATTTCCGATCAGGACGCCGACCGCCCGCGCTGGGCCCCCGACGGCAAGCGCTTCGCGTTCCTCTCGAATAAAGAAGGCGGCTCGCAAATCTGGATCGCCGACTTCGACGGCGCAAACGGAACAATCACCGGAGTCCACAAGCTCACCTCGATCGCGACCGAAGCCAGCGGCGAGCTATGGTCTCCCGATGGCAAAAATATTCTGTTCACTTCTGACGTCTATCCCGGATGCACCGATGAAGCCTGCAACAAGCAGAAGCTCGAGCAATCGGCCAACACCAAAGTCAAAGCGCTGATCTTCAATCATCTTCTCTATCGCCATTGGAACGGCTACAAAGAAAGCAAGCGCACGCACTTGCTGATCGTGCCGGTTGATGGCGGCCCATCGCGCGATCTCACTCCCGGCGATCACGACGCGCCACCTTTCTCCCTTGGAGGCCAGGACAACTACGCCTTCTCTCCCGATGGCCAGGAAATCTGCTACACCTCGAACCACGACGAAGAGGAAGCCACCTCGACGAACAACGATCTGTGGATCGTTCCGGTGAACGGATCACAACCCGCGAAGAACATCACCGCCGACAACAAAGCCAGCGACTCGTCTCCGCTGTACTCACCAGACGGAAAATACATCGCCTACCGTGCGCAGCAGCGTCCGGGATATGAAAGCGATCGTTTCCGGCTGATGCTGTATGACAGGAAGACGGGAGAGAAGAAAAGCCTGACGGAAGGTTTTGATGCATGGATTGGAACATTCGACTGGACGGGAGATTCCACTGGAATCTACTTTTCGTCGGAGAACGCGGGTACCTCGTCCATCTACTCGGCCGGAATTGACAAGCCGCTCCAAACACCCTCTTGGCTCGCAATCATGCGCGGACAAGCTGGTTTCACTGGATATCCGCCCGTCGCTGAGATTGGTTACGTTGACGATCTTAGAATTACGCGAGACGGCAACACCCTGTTATTTACCTTGATGTCAGTGCGACATCCGGCAGAGATTTACAGCGAACCCATCGGCCGGACACATCCAAGTGACAGAAAGTATGCTTCCTTTCGTCTGCCAATCACGCACATCAACGAGGCCGTCCTCTCCCAAGTCTCCACATCTCCCCTCGAATCCTTCTGGTTCCCCGGCGCCTTCGGCGACCAGGTCCAAGGCTTCCTGGTTAAGCCTCCCAACTTCGATCCCAACAAAAAGTATCCGGTCAAATTCATCGTGCACGGAGGCCCCGAAGTCCCCATGGGCGATGAGTGGAGCTATCGCTGGAACATGCAACTGTTCGCCTCCAGCGGATACGTCGTCATCTTCATCAATTTCCACGGCTCCCCCGGCTATGGGCAGAAGTTCATCGACGCAATCAACGGCGATTGGGGCGGCGCTCCGTTTGAAGACCTGATGAAAGGGCTCGATTACGCCGAACAGCATTATCCATTCATCGACAAAGACCGCGAGTGCGCCATGGGTGCGAGCTACGGCGGATACATGACCAATTGGATCCTCGGCCACACCAATCGCTTCAAATGCATCGTCACCCACGACGGCATGTTCAACTCAACTTCCGCATGGGGAACGACCGAGGAACTCTGGTTCAACGAGTGGGAATTCAAAGGCACGCCTTACAACAATCGCGCGCTCTACGACAAATGGTCTCCACACCTGAGCGCGACCAATTTCAAGACGCCGACCCTGGTTGTGCACGGCCAGCTCGATTACCGACTTGATGTGAGCGAAGGCTTCCAGTTATTCACCACGCTGCAACGCCAGGGCATTCCCTCGAAGATGCTGTATTTTCCCGATGAGGGCCACTGGGTGCTGAAGCCGCAGAACTCGCAGCTCTGGTACAAGACGGTCAATGACTGGGTGGATCAATGGTTGAAGAAGTAGGCAGAGCCATGTTCTTTTGCGAAGGCGAGCCGTCTGAAAGTCGACGTAATCGAGCCGCCACAATCCTGCTGACGTCATCATGAGGAGGGCGTAAGCCCGACGAAGGATCCTGCGTGCACAAAGCGTGCTGTCGTGCACGCCAGATCCCTCGCCTGCGGCTCGGGATGACGTCAGTTCTTCTTCGTCCTCTCATTTCTTGCCGACGTCATCCTGAGGAGGGCGGAAGCCCGACGAAGGACCTGGCGTGCACAATGTCCACATCTGGCTTGTAAATGTCCTGCCATCCCGCCGCCAGGTCATGCCAGCGCGGATTCATACTCTCGATGAGTTCGATCTTCTTCGACCGCCGCCATCCCTTGATCTGTTTCTCCCGCGCGATCGCATCCCCGGGATACGCGAACATCTCGTAGTACACGAGCCGCGTTACGTTATATCGGCTCGTTAAGCCCGGCGAGAGCTTCTGCCGGTGCTCAAACACCCGACGCGACAAATTTCCTGTTACGCCGGTGTAAAGCACATGCTCCCGTGAATTGCTGGCCATGATGTATGCGTAGAAATGCTTCGGCTTTCGCATCATGATGCGCTCCTCAAGTCATCTAAGCGCCACGTCGTGCACGCAAGATCCCTCGGCTGCGGCTCGGGATGACGTCAGTTGCGTTGTTTCAATGCTTTGCCGACGAAGGACCTTCACTCCGTTCCCTCCACAGTCTTGTCCTCGCGAGGCGAGAACCCTGTTCCTGTCCCGGCCAACGCCTCCAGTTCGAACGCTACGCTACTCGTACCTGCGCTTGCCGAGCCTTCCATCTCCATCGCACTACTGGGCAGAGTCGGCTGCATGGTAGCAAGGCCATTCAGGTCCGACAGAATTGCCGTCTGCCCGGTCCCCAGGATCACCGGCATGGGATGATGCGTCACGATCGTGTCACCTCCCGGCGGCTCGACGGGGGCATCGTCATCCGAACGCATGTTCAGCCACTGGAACAGCACGTTGGCCCCGCGCACCAGGTCCGGTACGGCCGCCAGGTCGGTGATTCGCACCACCACTGGTTGAAAGCTCTGTCCGGCGTTGATCATCTGCAGATTGCCGCTTACCGCTTGCACTTTCAGTTGCGAAGCTGGAACCGCCGTGCCCTTCAGCAGGTCGCAAGGAGCGTCCCCCGGTTCCGCACAAGCGCTCACTTGCACATCGCCGGCCAGAGCGGTCACGCGCAAGGTAGTCGCGGCATAGCCGTTGCCGTCGGTGTTCGTGGACGTAATCGTCAGTGTTCCAGATCCCTTGACAACCTGGAACTTGACCGCGCGGCCACTCACTCCAATGCCATTCGACACGACCCGCGCCTGCATCGGGATATCGAGCGTTGCTCCCTGGGCGATGAACTGGTAGGGAGCGTACATCGCGATATCGAGGGACGACATTTTCACCGGGATCGTCACCTGCACCAGTTTGGGGTTGGGATAGGAAGCGGGCGCAAGTTTCGCAGTCATGGTAATGGGGCTGTTGCTGAGGACCGTGACCCAGGTCATCGCTTCGCCGGTCTGGTCCGTGAGCACGGTGCAACTGGAGAGTCCTGCGCATGCCGAAAGGCCGGCAACTGGACTCGAACTGAACTCGACGCTGGCGCCATCCACCGGAATGGTTCCGGTTGCGTCCATCACTTGGACTCGGAAGGGAATCGGGGCCTGGGTTCCGACCGGCACCGCCGGATTCGCCCCGCTCAGCAACTTGAGGATATCGGTGGAACTGGCGCCAAACGTCAACACGTCGGTCATGATGGAACTGACTCCGCTGGCGGGATCGGCTAAGGCCAGGCTTGCCACTCCGTCCGCAACAGCGGGGGCCGTCGCCAGAATCTGGTTCGGAGAGGAGGAGAGCACCGTGGCGCTCGCGTTGCCGACGCTCGCGCCGGCGGCGTTTCCAAAACCGAAACCCTGGATCATGATCGGGGTGCCGCCTCGTACGCTGGCGCGCGTCGGAGTCACAGTATCGCCATAGAAAAATCGCGCCTGGTAGCGATAGTCAGGCCGCCCATCCCCGCGGTAGTCGGAGATGCCAATGCGAAAGTCCGTGGACTGCAGCAGCACCGAGTCGAGTTGCGTCATGCCGAAAGTCAGGCTGTTGAAGGCCATAGGGGTGAAGGAAGGCGGATCCGTGCCCGGCGGATCGGCAAGCGCCCAGATCCCGATTACCGGCAGTGCCTTGACCTCCGTAGCCACAGACGTTTCGTCCAGGGCGGTCACCTGTACCGACAGAGTCCGGTTCATCTTCCCGGTAAAGCGGAAGTACGCTGTCTCTCCATAACTGTTCAGCTTTCCCACCCAGCTTCCGGATGCCGGCACATCTGCGGGATTGACGAAGTCGGAGGAGGCAAACCAGTCTTCTGCCGGCACACTGCTGCCGAGCATCAGAATGTTCTGCGACAGGTCCCCGCCTTTGCTGACGGAGACTGTGATGGGCTGCGCCACCCCCGATGGCTGCACTTGCCACGGACCATAAGGGCCAACGGTCTGAGACCAGGTTGGATCCAGGGCTTCTACGCTGAGTTGATATTGAGCCGTGTTGCCGCCGTCAGGAATTGGAAGGCCGGCCAGGTCGAAAAATCCTTCCACGGCGGCATCATCGGACCCCAGGCGGTCATACCGCCGCCCCAGGCTGTCGGTAAAGCCAGTCACCGGGTTGCCGGCGTATCCGCGGAACAGGAACCCTGAGACGCAGCTTGCTGCATACGTGCGCGAAGGCTGACCGTTGCTGGGATCGATCCAGCGTGCCACCACATTCACGCCTTCCATCGCTTGCGCGGCTTGTCCGGACGCATTTGTGAAAAATACCGAGCCATGGATTCGAATGGTGTTGTCGGCAAGGATCTGTTTCCCGGTAAAGCCCGAAATATTCTGTGCGGTTACCGGGTACAATCGCGAAATTGCGGCCTGATCGTCTGTCTTCGGTTGATCTGCATTGCTGTAGCAAATGGAAATCGGCACGCAAGAGGAACTGTCCAGCGCGTGCATGACCGGGAACCCCGCATAGTCCGCCGCGGTCGGCCGCGGGTTGCCCGTAATGACATTGAGATTGAGCTGCGACCAGTCCAGCCCCAATGCTCGGCCCAGCACGCGTACCAGCCGATATTGCACGTCGGGAATCTGGGCCGTGGTGAGCGCGCAGTTCCCATTGATCACGATCAGCGCGTGAATGATGTGGTCGTCCGTGCTCAGGTTATCGGGGTCTCCGCCAAATACCGCGTTGCCGAAGCACGAGTCAGTCCCTCCCGCCCCTTGACCGAGCAGCGCATCGGTGACGGCTCCGTCCGCGTCATAAACAATGGCCAGCGGCTTCGAGGTCGCGCTGGGCAGGATGTCGGCAGGCATTGTGATGCTGCCATCGGGATTCACTAAGACATTGCTGCCGCTCACATCCTCGGCGAGAGTTCCGGCGTGATTACTCGCAATGGCGGCGGTTGGAACCAGGGTCCAGCGGCTGAGTGCGGTTGCGACCAGCGCATCGGCTGCGGCCTGCGGAAGGATCGGGCTGAGGTCTCCGGCATCGGTGTAATAGTTGACCATGCCTTGCGCCCAGGTCAGGGGCACGCCTTTGGTGGACGGGTCGAAGAAGCTGACACCGGCCACCCAGCGCGGCTCTCCGGCGCGCGCCATTTGCGCCAGCAGCACAATGAGAGCGAGCACCAGGAGCACTCCATACACAACGGGCCACAGCCAGCGCACAAACACTACGGCGGCTCGCCGTCCGTCCCATCCCGGGTGAACCTCATCGCTTCGGTTATCTTCTCGACTGTGAAAGTGGAAAGCTTGTGCCATGGCTTACTCCTCGCTCGCGCGCCGGATTGCGCCTGCGAATTGCCGCAGTGACAGGTTGTGCGTTTGCCGGGCTTCTTTCTTCAGTGCAGGAGAAATCGGGAGATCTTCCAGCATGCTCCCGGGCAGGGCGACCCGGTTCCCTTTGGCGACCGCGAGTCTTGCCCAATCGTCGGCGATGGTGCTGGTCAGCCCCAACCGGCTAGTCGGGTACAGAAAAACAAAAACGCGTTCGCCGGGACGGTAGCGCTCTCGCGAACTCCACAGACCCGACCACTCGCGAATCACCAGCGTCTGTCCCGTCTTGGCCCCGCGCAGGCCCTTGTCCACGTGGAACGTCACGGCCACGGTGTCAACTTCGAGGTTGCTCTTCGCGCCCACGCGCTGCACCGAGAGCACCGTGCCCGAAAACATATATCCGGCTTTTCTGGTGAGCTGAATCAGCCGGGGAGGATTGCCGGGAAGTTGCGCGTACAGGATGGTGGATGCAAAGAAAAAGACGAATGTCAGGATCAACTTCCAGATTGCCTGCGACATGCTGCGCCTCTTCAATTTTCTTGAGGCCAGCTTCAAACGGGGGTGTGACTCGATACTAGAAAAGTTGCCCGACCCAGGCTGTGCGTATGGTCACGCGCGTAAGTGACAGGTCAGGAACTTCGCAGCGCGTGCTCCTGCGCCGACAGGTGCGCGCCGGTCAGCAGCAGCAGGCCGGAGAGGAAGGCCCAGAACATCAGGCTGACCGACAGCGCAAACGGTCCGTAGACCTCCTGGAAATTCAGGCGCGGCAGCGCCAGTATGTAAGCGTACTTCAGACATTCGGAAAGCAGTCCCATGAGCACCGCGGCCGGCAGCACAGCCCGGGCGGGGACCTTCCCGTTCGGCAACAGCCAGTAAATCAGGAAGAAAATCGCGATGCTCGCCGTGATGGCGAAAATCTTCATTGTCAGGAAACCTGCAAACCGTATCAGGAAAACGGCATGTCCTTGCAGCACGCTTTCCAGCAGGGCCACATTGCTCGCCGTCAAGGCAATGGAAATGAGTGCCAGCAGGCCGCAGGCAAATGCCAGGCCAAGAGAAATAACCTGGTTTCCCAGATAGGAACGGTTCTCGGGAAACCTCCAAATCCGGTTCAGCGCAACTTCCAGCGGCATGAAAATCCCGGTTGAGGTAATCAATAGAATCAGCAGGGAGAGCAATTGTGCCCGATGCCGTGCCTCCACCAGCGCATTCAGATTGCGAATTACAAAATCCTGGCCCGCAGGAAGGTAGTCCCTCAGCAGTTCTGCGATCACATCGGCCATGACCCGCGAGTGAAAGACCCGCCGAACCAGCGTCATGAGCAGCAGAACGAACGGGAAGAACGACAGGATGGCATTGGCCGCCACCGAGAATGCAAACGTGTGTACCTCGGTGCGCAACAAATATTTCACTGTGGAAATCAGCAGCCCGGAATATTTTGAGGCACTCCGATTTGGGAGCGCGTTCGCCGGTACAGTCGGACCTGCGCCTGGCTCAGATGACGGCGTGCTTTTCACGAGGTTTGTTCCATGTTATCAAATACTTGCAGTAATTGCGGCGGGCTTCGCATCGGCTGATAAGCAATCCTCGTTCCTACCCCGTCACCTCATCCTCACCTGCGGTGACGCGTGCGAATTGCTCTAAAACCAATTTCTCTACTTGCTATCGAGTAAGTTCCTGAATATTATCTGGTGCTCGCTGGGCAATATCCAACAGCGACTTCCACGAAGACATAAGTTGATGTTGAGTGTCGCAGTCGAATCCGCACATCAAGAAGGGCTCTTGAGCTCTGTGCCGTCTCCTCCCTTGCTGGACCTCGAGCGCCTTTTCTTTTTTTGCGAGTTTATCTCTGACACAGACCGGTTCGGCTTCCGTCTCTTCCTGAGGGGGTAGTTCGGCGTACGAACTTCAACGGGAAATTCGGAAGAATTCAAATGAGCAGAAGCGAAAGGAGTACTTTGTGAGAGAGAAGGGCACAGTGAAGTGGTTTAACGGGGCTAAAGGGTACGGCTTTATCCAGCGCTCCACCGGGGAGGATGTATTTGTTCATTTCTCCGCGATCCAGGAAAACGGCTATCGCACGCTCAACGAAGGCGAAACCGTGGAGTTCGATTTACTCAAAGGCCCCAAAGGCTTTCAGGCAGGCAACGTAGTTCGCGTCTAGGTTGCCCCTGAGCCGGCACTCCGCTGCCCTCCCAGCTTCCCCTGGGAGGGTTTCTTATTTGCGCCCGATTCCCGCAGCTTCCACCGGCTTGCGGCCTTCTACCACATCATTAGGAAAATCCCGCTTTTTGTTTTGGTTAGCTGGTGACATTCTTTTGATCTGCCGATTTACCTCCTCTGCATTGCGGCGCAGTTCGGTTCGGGCGAGATTGAGCTCATCACCGGAGGAAAAGAAATGGCATCTTTCATCCCCAGCCAGAGAGAACTGACGTTTTCCCCCGCCACACGGCTTCAGGACAGCCTGGTTTCCGGCAGCGAGAAGCGCGCGTTGATTTGGATGGCGCGGCGCACGCCCGCCTGCATCAACTCCGACCACCTGACCGTGCTGGGATTTCTCTCCCAGTGCATGGCTGGAGTTTGTTATGCGCTGGCGAAACTCAATCCCGATTTCCTGCTTGCCGGCATCGTCTGCCTGGCCCTGAACTGGTTTGGCGACAGCCTCGACGGCACCCTGGCTCGCGTTCGGAACCAGCAGCGGCCGCGCTACGGCTTTTACGTGGACCACATCGCCGATACGGTCGCGGCCTTCTTCCTCATGGGAGGCATGGCCCTCTCCGGCTACGTGCATCCCGCCATTGCTATGGGCATGCTGGTAGCCTTTCTCATGCTCTCGATCGAAACCTACCTTGCGACTTACACGCTCGGCCAGTTCCAACTCTCTTATTGGGTGTTCGGTCCTACGGAAATCCGGATTCTACTTGCCATCGGCAACCTTGCACTGCTTTGGCATCCGGTCATCACGCTTGCAGGACACCGCGTGCGCCTGTTCGATCTCGGCGGCTTGATCGCGATCCTCGGGATGGGGTTGATGCTCATGATCTCAGCCATCACACATACCTGCCGTCTTTACCGCGAGGAAAGAATTCCGCAAGCAGGGAGTTCGGGTGTGGCTGAGTGACTGCGCTTGAGCAGCGCGGAAGCCAGCCAAGCCTGTCGCACGCACCTGCAGGAACTCGACACATGACCACCTACACTCGACTGGCGAGGTTCTCCGTTGTAGGCGCACTCGGAATCGCAGTGCAACTTGCGGCCCTCCGGATGCTGAGTGGCAGCGGGATCCACTATCTTGCCGCAACTGCGCTGGCGGTCGAGTCCGCCGTGCTCCACAATTTCTTCTGGCATCAGCGCTTCACCTGGCTCGATCGTCCCGGGAACGCCGAGACGATCAAGCGCCTCATTCGCTTTCACCTCAGCAACGGAGCCGTATCTTTCTTCGGTAATCTGCTGATCATGCGCGGACTGGTAGGCGTTCTGCAGATTCCGCTGGTTCCGGCCAACTTGCTCAGCATCGGCGCTTGCGCGCTGATCAATTTCCTGCTCGGCGATCGCTGGGTGTTTGCGGGTACCGGGCAAACCTAGGAGGGACCTTGGCCATGCACTTCCATCGCTGGGGTGTGCTCGCGCATGAGCACCAGCGTGCGTTGCGCGAAGGGAACGTAGATGAGCGCAGCAGTGGCCGCCAGCGCCAGGCCCATCCCGATCTGCACGCTCAACAGGAACGGTGAAAGCGCCCATAACTCGTCCAGCACAAACGTCGGCCAGAATAATCGCAGAAAGCGTTGAGCCAGGTTTCTCACATCAAACGCTACCGCGGTAAGCAGATAAAGCCGGACTGGAACACCCACGGCTGCCGTGACCAGGAAGATCGCTGTGACCAGCGCGGGATGCCCGAATGCCTGTTCCAGCAAGTCCTGAACCGCCGAGGCTCGCGCCAGCGCGGCAATGTAGAAGCAGAGATACATCAACTGGATCAGCACCAGGAGAAATCGCACGTAGCCTCGCCCTACCTGCGGCAAGTCGTCCTTGCCGGTGAGCAGATTGCCGGAGTTTCGAACCGGCTCAGGAGGCTGCGGAAGCGCGATTTCCGGCTTGGCCTGCTCTATCTCCACCGCTTGCAGGAACCGGTACCCACGTCTCGCCAAAGTCTCGATGAACCGCGGATGGCTCGCGGAATCTCCGAGCACCTCACGAATCTTGTTCACGATGGTATTCAGGCTGTGATCGAAATCCACAAAAGTATCGGAAGGCCAGAGGTGCTGCCGCAGTTCCTCGCGCGTCACAACCTCTCCCTGGTGTTCGAGCAAAAGGAGGAGGACCTGGAAGGGCTGATCCTGGAGCCGCACTCGCACCCCTGACTTCCGCAACTCGCCGGTGTCGCTGCGCGCTTCGTAAACACCGAACCGGAAAATTTTTGTGGCAGGAACAGGCGACATCAGAACGACATCATAACGTAATGCTCACGCCAGCTTTTGACCGTAAACGGCTTCACGAGAATTTGCTAAGGGAGCTTTCGAGAAATTTTCGAGATATTTGATTCAGGTCGGGCAGACCGATGAACGAATCCTGCGCGCAGCTAGCGTTTCAGTTAATCTCAACCGAGACCAAGTCCCCGTCTGCCGATCCACCCGCTTTGTAGTTAACCGAAACGTTACGGTTGCGCCAGCTGCATGAAAATTCATCCGCTCCGATCAACAACATCGCTTTGTAGTTGTCGGTGCGAAGTTTCAGGGAACGCTTCCCGTTACTCACCGTCATGACCGCAGCTGAAGGCTTCGTGCACTCCACCTTGACCAACGTGCCTTTCAGAAAGAGAACAGGACGCTTGTCGGGTTCCTTCTCGACCACAGGCGCTGCGCTTGCCGCTGAGTCACTCTCGTCGGCTTCGGGTTCTTTTGCCGCGGGCGGTGCAGGCGCCGGCTTGGCTGCAGGCGGCAATTCATTTGCCGATTCCTGAGGCAGAATTCCGTACTTTTTGAGCGTGGGCAGATCGTCGAGGTTCTTCCTGGCGGCCTTTGCAATCTGTGGATCGCGGCTCACCCTGAGTTGGTTGAGCACGGTCGTGGCGTCGTCCCAGTGCTTCCCCGCCATGTACACCTTTGCCAGGATCAATTGATAGCTCTCGTTACGCGGGCTCAGGCGAATTGCCGCGCGGATTGCCTCCAGCGCCGAACTCGTTCCGCCACCTTCGATCCGTGCCAGCGCCAGCATCGCGTAAGCCTGGGCAAAATCCGGATACCAGTCCAGCACCGCCCGCAAATCCTGCATCATGTTGCCCAGTCCATGAAACTCCTGTCCCGAGCCCTGGGCTGCGTTGTATTTCACTAACGCCAGGTAATAGCGAGTCCAGCCATCGTTCCGATCCAAGTCGCTGGCCTTGCTGAGTTCTTCGGTGGCTTCTTCAAATTTCCGGTCCTGCATCAGGTCCCAGGCCAGCGCCCGGTGCGCAATCGCGCTCTCCATCTTTGGATCGGCCACCAGCGCCTTCAATTCCCGAATACTCGCCTCGCGCCGGTCCGCCACCCGCAACGCCATTTCCGCCTGCAAAGCCAGAGCGTCGGGCAACGGGACTTGCTGCGCATTCATTCCCACGTCGCCAGGCCCGATCGGAGCTGCAATGGTTTGTGTAACCCCGCCCACCTCGACTTCTCCAGGCTGCGTCGAGAGGTCAAGCGCCTTGAACAACGGGGTGAGGGAATGAAAGTAATCTTTCACTTCTTTGTCGAACTCTGCCACCGTCAGCCCGTACGCTCTCTGGATGGCCTGCTCCACCGGCAACTTCTGATTCTCCACCAGGTCGAAATAGGTCCCGGTTTGCGAGAGCTTCTCCTTGTTGATCAGGTAATGCATCACCATCCATGACTGCGCATTGAACAGCGAATGCCGTGAGGTGTCATAAGGGGAAGGGGTCAGCCTCATGGTGAACAGGTCGGGAGTCGCCAGCCAGACCGGTGCGTTTAAAAGCTCGGTGAAAGACTTAGGAATGTAACGGGGCTTGATCTGGTTTCCGAGCAGGTCCTGGCGCCAGGTCCGACGCAATGCCGGGTCCGCCCCGAGTTGCACCTGCTTGTTGTCCAGGCGCATTCCCGCAAAGTATTCCGCAAAGCCCTCGTCGAACCAGGCGGGCGTCGGCGGATAGTTGTAATTCATGTATAGGCGCGCAAAATCCCATTGCACCGCGTGCCAGGGGTTTTCTTCCGAGGCGTTCACCACGATATAGTTGCGGTCTTCACCGGGCAGGAAGAAACTTTTCTGGTTCTGGCCCTTGTAGGTCAGTTCCGCGTATTCCTTGTCATCCTTGACCGCGATGATGTCCAGCGGCTCCGGCATGTTCAGCTTTGGACGCATCAGCAAAATGCTGAACATCGAGCGCATCTGCTCGAAGCGCAACAGGATTTCGCGGCCTCGCTTGTCCCCGGCGTCGGTGAGCAACGAATAATGCGCGGAACTGATGCGCAGCCACGGGTCTTCCCCGGCGCGCGCCGGGACCGCCAGGCAACCAAGTAGGGTGAGGAGAAGGAATCTCCGGCACAGGCGGGAATCCATGATCGTAAGGGCAGAGGCGATTGCGATCATGACAGATGCTACCACTTCGTTCCCCGCGGCGGACAGTTACGTGCGCAGGTACATCATGCAACGGACTAGTTCTTCGGCACCGGCTTGGATATGGCCGACGTCTTGAACGTGATGACCGACTGCGGCGGAATAATCGCCTCCGGACCAGTTCCTCCTATGTTCACCCCGGACGCGTCGGGCGTTGGAAAGGGCGATTGCCTGTGAATCCCTCCGACCGAGTCAATCGAGACTCCACCGCCCGGTCCTCCCGGTATCGGCGAACTTCCCCGTCCCCGGCCCTGGCGCGTGTATTGGTTCGTGCTCAGGTGATACGTTCCTTCCGCCGTCTCGATTGTTTCCAGGCGGATGGCGATCGATCCCGGGGCCGAGAACCGGCCGGATCGGCTGGGATCGGCAAAAGCAACGCTCGCTCGTACCGGGTCTCCTTCTCGTGCGATCACCTTACCGCCGACTGCGAGATCGCTGGCAAGCACCGCATCCACGGGATCTCCCGCAACATTTCGGTCGGAACTGATCAGACTGTTGGTCCGGATGCTGACCTTAAATCCTTTTGGAATGTCCTGAGCAAAGATTTGGGAAACAAGCAGGAGTAACGGTAATCCCAGGCGTGGATACTTCATAAGACCTCCGAACGCTGATCCGTTCCCTTGACGTCATCCTATGCAAGACGTGACCCCGATGCATCATTTGCACTGGTGGAAGACGTCATCCCCCGAGCAAAGTGAGGGATCTCGCGTGCGCAAGGTCAGATTCTACTCCTGGAACGCGCGCAGCAAAGCCTCCGGGTCCAGAACCCGGAGGCCGCCATTACCCTCACTCATCCTGCCGTTCCGGCCTTCCACCGGAATGACAGCTTAGAACACTGAAAAGTTAGAACGAGAGATGCTGGAGTTGGTTGCCTTGGAAGTGGGTGGTGCCTGACGATCCGGAACTCTTTGCCCCGGGCGCCATCCCTGGAAAGCTTAGTCCAGGCGATCGGCGGTATGTCCCAGAAGATCTTTGATTTTCTCAAGCACGGTAGCGGGGGCGACGCCCTTCTGCAGGAACGCGTCCACATGCACCAGCGTGGGATCGGGGACTTGCGACAAGCCGGAAAACAGGAGGATTGGGACGTGCGGCTTTATGCGCTTCATGGTCGCCGCCACCTCGCCCCCGTTCAGATCAGGCATTGCGTAGTCCAGCATGACCAGGTCCACCGGGGAGGTGGCGAACAAATGCAACCCTTCTTGCGCGGTGAAGGCTGTGGTTACAGCGTAGCCAACGCTTTGGAGAAACAGACACCATCCGGCAGCAGCGGTTTCGTAATCATCGATGCAGAGCACTGATTTTCGTTCTCCGACCATGGCGAAACCTCCTTACTCAAACCGCAGGGCGATTGGGGACGGAAGTATAACGTTTTGTGGCCGAGACTCACAATTCCATTGGGAAAATTGGCGCGCAACAGGTCGCGTCGCGATTACCGCTTGTGCAGCGGAAACAGCAAAACTTCTGCCGGGATGACCGTGCTTGGGCGCCTGCCGGAGTTGCGGGCCACCTCAACAGATTTCGCTCCCTCTTCCTGAGAGGTCAACAGTTGTGACTTGAGGGTGCGCGCGCCCGCCATGCGAACATCGGCAGATGCCTCGGTCCTGGTCTGCATCCAGCGGCCCTCCACATTTCCAAAGGTGATTTCGACCGAGACATTCTTCAGCCACCAAGACGGGGTCTTTACCAACTCGCCTGCGATGTGACGGATTTGAAAAGAACGCTGGTCCACCCATGCCTGGCCCGAGATCAGGCCGGAATCCTTTCGCTTCGGATTCAAGCGCAGCAGATAACAATCGCTCCCGTCAAAGGCAGCCTGCCCGGCAAACTCGAAATAGTAATTTTCGTCGGTGATGGCTGTGGCTCGGGACTGTGCTGATACTTCGTGGTCCAAAACCCGCTTGACAACATCCTCGCCGCGGCTGCTTCCGGTTGTTTTTTGGATGGAATACTGCACCGCCCGATGGGAATCGTAGTCCACTTGCGCCAGCACCTGGGAGGTAACCTCGCCGGAATCTCCTTTGGCCAGGAGGTATTCACGAAGCACGTGTACAGGTCCTGTGGAGGCCTCAGCTTTGACCTGCTGCATGCGCCCGACAATGAATTGCAAGTCGTGAGGCGCACTGTGCTTCCCCGCATCGGTCTGGGCCATGGCCTGGAGACAAACCAGTGCCGCGAGAACACAAACTGCCCGAGCTGGAACTTCCCGTGACATTGCTCAGAAACAAAGAGCACGCCGCCTGCCATTCGTTCCGTGAGCAACACGAGCCTTCTTCGGCAACATACGCCCGAGAAGCATGCAATTTTGCATCGCTGTCCAGCATTTTCGTCCTACGGGGAACTGGGTAGTACCCGCGGGAAGGCTTGAGGGATCAGCGGTATCTAGAGTCGGTCTCGAAAACTACCTTGCCGCCGCAGCTTGGGCCGGCGCGCTCAATGTGGCAGGCTGGCTGACTTCGGCGCGGCGCGTCCAGAAGTACATTGCCGCCGCCGCACTGGCCAGCGCTAGAGCACAGCCAAACTCGGTCGTGTACCAGAGCGTTCGTCCCGTGTCCCGCATCAGGTTGTCGAAAATGCCCTGCACAAAGAGATTGTGACTGGCATGGAGCAGCGCCGCCGGCCACAAGCTGCCCGACTTCAGCGTCATCCAGGCGAAGACGAAGCTGATGGAGATGACCATCGCCGAGAAGCATCCCAGCGCGTACCAGCGATTCGTTCCTGCGTTGTAATCGGCGAACAGCAGCAGCGGGCTGTGCCACGCCGCCCATATAGCGCCGCTCAGCAGACTCAGTTTCGTAAACGACATCTGCTTCGCCAGCTCCGGAACCAGAAAACCTCGCCAGCCAATCTCTTCGCCGAGCGCCGTCGAAAGGCTTCGGATCATGCCGCCGGTGGCCGCAAACAAAATGTAGAGCGCGAGCAAAGCCCAGGGCGGCAATCGGACACCGAAGCGCTGCGCCACCATGCTGACGAATTCCGAGTTCCAGCCCCCCAGGCGCAAAGCCCATACACCGCCGTAGGCAACTGCCGCATAGGCGAGGGGCACGAAATATGCCGCAGCGATGAATCCGCCTGAAGGCCAACGCCACGCAAGAGATCGAATGCTTCGCCCCAGCAGGCGGCAGCTCACGAGCGCAGCCAAGGCCGGGCACCACATGACGCCGGCAACCACCAGGCCAAACCCCATACCCAGGTGTCCCGACCAGATCACCAGGCTCCAAAACACCGCGCTGAATGCCAGCGTCAGCAGCAGATACAGAGCGGTCGCCCTTTTCGGGGTGTCTTGCATGCGTTTACCTTTCGTTTCACCCGCACAATACTATCGTCCGGGAGGCGGAGTCACACCTTACTGCTCGATCTGCCCTAATCTTTTTTTCGCCCACTGCGCGTGCTCGGCGACGATCGGATCGTCGTCATCCGATAATTTCTCCAGCAATCTCGCAAATCTACGGCTCCCACTGTTCCCCATGGCCACCACCGCATTCCGTCGCAGCCCGGTTCTCTTTGCCCGCCGGATCGGGGACCCGCGAAACGTTTTCTGAAACTCCTCGACGCTGATCTCCGCAAGCCATTCCATCGCCGGGTTCACCAAGCCTTCCCGCGGCTGGAATTCCTCCGTACTTGTAACCGGAGCCTTGCGGTTCCAGGGGCACACATCCTGGCAAATGTCGCAACCAAAGATATGGCGTCCGATGCCTTTTCGCATCTTTTCCGGAATCTCGCCGCGCTTCTCGATGGTGAGATAAGAAATGCACTTGTTGGAATCGAGGCGGTATGGCTCGAGCAGCGCATCGGTCGGGCACGCTTCAATGCAACGCGTGCAGGTTCCGCAACGATCGGGCGCAGGCAAATCCGGAGTCAGTTCCATCGAGGTGAGAATCACGCCCAGGAACAGCCACGAGCCCTGCTTCTGATTGATGATGCATGTGTTCTTTCCCATCCATCCCACGCCCGCATACTTCGCATACACCCGCTCGATCACCGGCCCCGTATCTACGTAGCACCAGGTCCGCGGCGCCGGCGTACCGCCGGCCTCGCTCTCGATGAACTCCAGAATCCTTCCTTCCACCGTCCGCAAACGGCCCAGCACCGTCTGGTGATAATCTTCGCGGGTCCAGGCGTAACGCGAAATCCAACCTCGGTCGGGGTTGCTGACTTCAATCGAATACGGCTGCGCGGCGTTGTAGTTGATCGCGCAGACCACGACGCTGCGTGCCCAGGGAACAGCATTTGTCAGCGACGCTCGCTTCAACCGGCCGGCTTCATCCCTCGCTTCCAGGTATTTCATCTCGCCGGCATGTCCCGCCTCAATCCAATTGGGAAAGCGCTGGAGTTCGGGGAAGTCGCGTACCGGGGCAATGCCCGCCAGTTCGAAGCCGGCCTCCCGCGCCGCGCGCTTCACGAATTCCGCAATTGCTTCGGCTGAGGCCATTTCGTCCTATTATCCCAGCTGCCCATGCGTCACGGGGGCTTGTGATGTAGGACACAGCCATGAGTGCCGACCTCAAGGCATCTTCAAGCAGGGTGGGACCGGGTGTCTCCCCCGTTTTGGCTCACAGCAGCCTGAAGGAGGGCGCGATGATCAACCGTCGTCAGCGCTTCAGGATTGAAGCGGTCAAGCCGCCCAAGCAGGACGCGCAGGAACGTGTCCACAACTTCAACGAAGTCTCGCAGTCCTATACCCCTGAGCAGGCGATGGAACAGGCGCAGCGCTGCCTTTATTGCGACCACGCCCCCTGCGCCAAAGGCTGCCCGCTGCATAACGACATTCCCGCGGCCCTCTTCCTTCTGGGACAGGGGGACTTCATCGGCGCCGCCCTCAAGTTCATGGAAACTTCGAATTTCCCCGACGTCTGCGGCCGCATCTGCCCCCAGGAAAAGCAGTGTGAAGGGGCCTGCGTGGTTCTGCCGCGCAATCCTTCCGTTTGCATCGGCAAGCTGGAAGCGTTTGTCATTGACTACGTCCGTAAGAATTACGGATACCCAGCGCGCGAAATCGCCCCGCCCAGCGGGATGAAAGTTGCCGTCGTGGGGGCCGGGCCTGCCGGACTCGCCGTGGCCGAAGAACTCGCGGTTCGCGGGCATGAAGTCGTTGTCTACGACATGTGGCCCTTTCCCGGCGGCCTGCTGCTCTACGGCATCCCCGGTTTCAAACTGAATAAAGAAATCGTCTTTTCGAAAATCGAGTACCTCGAGAAGATGGGAATTCGTTTCATCTGCAATTACCGGGTGGGCAAAGAGCACCCGGTCGAAGACTTCTTCAAAGACGGATTCGACCTGGTCTTTCTCGGCTATGGCGCCGTCAAGGGCGGCGAGATGAAAGTGCCCGGCGAAGACACCCTGAAAAACGTTTACCAAGCGACCGAATATCTTGTGCGCGGAAACCTGGAGCCGGAATTACTGCCTGAAGTCTGGCGCAACTTGCCTGACCCCAAGCCGAACCACACGGGAAAGACCATCGTCATTGGGGGTGGCGACACCGCGATGGATTGCGTGCGCACCGCGCGCCGCCTGAATCCGGATGCGAAAGTCTACTGCGTCTACCGCCGCAGCGAAGTCGAGATGCCCGGCCGCTACGAAGAACGCGTCAATGCAGTCGAGGAAGGCGTGCAGTTCGAATGGCTGACCGCCCCGGTGAAATTCATCGGCGACGAAAACGGCAACGTTAAGGCCGCCGAATGCATTCGCATGCGGCTTGGAGAGCCAGACGCCAAGGGACGTCGCTCCCCGGTGCCCATCGAAGGGTCGAACTTCGTTATCGAGTGCGACACCGCCGTGCTCGCGATCGGCTACAGCCCGGAAACCGATATCCCGCAATCCACACCGAACCTGAAGACCACGAAATGGGGTTCGATTTTGGTGGAGACGGAAGACACGGGAGAAACCTCTCGCGAAGACCTTTACGCCGCCGGAGACAACGTCCGCGGCGCCGACCTGGTAGTCACCGCCGTCGCCGCAGCCAGAAAAGCGGCGGTGCATATGCATAACAAATTGCTGGCGATGAAGAAGTACCAAGTACCTGGTACTCAGTACCAAGAAGAAGCCGTGAAGAGTTCCGAGTGATGGCTCAGCATTACAAAGATTTGATCGCGTGGCACAAAGCGAGCGATGGATCTCGTTGACCTCATCTATGGTATGACCAACAAGTTCCCGAAGCGCGAGGTTTACAGCCTGACTGATCAGATTCGCAGGGCAGCGGTATCGATCCCAAGCAGCATTGCTGAGGGTCAAGGCCACTTCAATAACGGCGAATTCCTTCACTTTCTGCGCCATGCCCGTGGATCGCTTGCAGAACTTGAAACCCAAGTCCTGATCGCGCAGCGACAAAAGTATGTGGAGGACGAAGAATGCAAAAGACGTTGTAAAAAGAATCGAAGAACTGGGCCGAATTCTCAACGGGTTAACCAACGCAATCCGAAGCAAACCACTGAAGGCATCCTGACTAGGTACCAGGTACTAGGTACTCGTTACTAGATCCCCAGTTTCTTCACTTCCTCGTTGTAATACTTGCGATACAGGATGTCCCATTCCTGGCTGCCTTCGAGGATGGTGCGTTTCTGCGAGTCGATCTTCTGCCGGGCGGCTTGATCGATCTTTGCTTCCTGGTTGAGCAGGTCTTCCAGAATTTTTCTGACTTCCAGACGGATGGAATTGCGGTCCTCGACGAAATCCACCTCGCTCATCTCGGCCAGCGCGTCGGTCACCACGTGCGCAACTTTGTTCACCTTGTCGCGGCTGATTCTCACAGCACCGCCTTGTACTTGCGCACCAGTTCGTTCTTCACCTTGCGGAACATCTCCTGGTAGTTGGCGCCGCTTTTGCGCATCTCGTCGGAGTAGGCCTCCAGAATTACGCGCACTTCGTCGTTGATGCGGTCTTCAAGAGACAGCTCGTCGAGCACGGCGGCGTGCACCTTCTCGGTGACCGCAGGGGCTTTCGCGGTTTCGATGAACTCTCCAGCTATTAAGCGTTTGGTTACTTCGCGGGCGAGATAGCCCACATATTCTTTCGAAAGCAGCATGGGCAAATCAATTGTGGTTCGAGAACATTTAGTGTAGCACAGCCATCCGCAGCGCCCGGAAAGGCGTCTATGCCAGGAGCTGGCGCGCGAAAAACTAGTCGCTCTCCCGCAAAAGTCTTACAATTGCACCAGAACGCGAGCAGGAATGACCACCTTGCCTGACAACCTGGCCAGCCTCAAAGACGACATGATCGCCTTCATCGAAGGCCATGGCATGCGCCGCTTCCCCGGCTATGTGGATCATGAGGAAGTCCAGGTCGTGATGTGGAAGGCCGAAGACGCCATGGACAGCTGGAAAGACTTTGTCGAGCTGGCCAAGGCCGCCGAGGCGCCTTTCCTCACCATGGAAGCCTGGACCCTCGAACGCGAAGAACTGGACGACATGATCCAGCGCCTGGCCAGCGCCGAGTTCACCAATGATGAAGACGTCGAAGACGCGCGCTGGCTGCGTACCTACGCCGGCAAAACCGGATTCATCCAGTTGGGCTTCGGCCACCAGGGCATCATGATGATCTACGAAGTCTCCACTGAATGGTATGACCGCTACCAGCGCATTATGGAGCTGTCGGAAGATTTCGGCGGCATTCCCATTGATGGCCTCGACCAGGACGACGAGCCTTAGGAACTCCTGAGTGTTGATTTTTGATTGTTCAATCGCGTGCCATCGGTTTTAATCAACCTTCGGCTTTCTCCTGCATGCGTTGGCTCCAAAAATCGTCGGATCCGTCCCAGGTAGAGTCCCTCGCGTCGGCGCTGCCGGGCAAAGATCCTCTGGTGGCTCGCCTGCTCGTCATGCGAGGAATCACCGACCCGGCCGAGGCCGAGCGCTTTCTCGCCCCCTCGCTCTCTCACCTGCATTCGCCGTACCTCATGGGCGGAATGAAAGCGGCGGTGGAACGTTTGGAAGCCGCCATCGAGCGCAAAGAACCGATTCTGATCTACGGCGATTATGACGTGGATGGCACTACGGCCATCGTGATCCTTAAAACCGCAATCGAGCTCTGCGGGGGATCCGCCGATTTTCATGTGCCGCACCGCATCCGCGAAGGCTACGGAATGCGCGACGAGGTGATCGAACGCGCCGCCGCGAACGGCGTGAGACTCATTATCAGCGTGGACACCGGCATTCGCGCCTTTGCTGCGGGCGACACGGCGGAACGACTCGGCATTGACCTGATCGTGACCGATCATCACCTGCCGGGACAGGACGGCGTCCCAAAAGCGTTCGCGGTGCTGAATCCGAATCAGCCGGGATGCGGGTACCCGTGCAAGGCCCTGTGCGGCGCGGGAGTCGCCTTCAAGGTGGCGCAGGCCTTGATGGAGCGCCGCCTGCCGCAGTGCGATCACGCGCGCATGCTGCACTCGTTCATGAAAGTGGTGGCCATCGCGACCATCGCCGACGCGGTCCCGCTCACCGGTGAAAACCGGGTGTTCGCAAAACTTGGGCTGGACGCTCTGCGATCGCCCAGAAATGTCGGCCTGCGCTCGTTGCTGGAAGTGTCCCAACTCGCAGTGTCCCGCCCGCTGACCGCCGCCGAGATTGCGTTCCGGATCGCGCCTCGCCTGAACGCCGCCGGACGCATGGATGTGGCTCGGGATGTGATCGAACTGTTCAGCGTGAAAGATCCGGAACGCGCGCGCGAACTCGCCAATCGGCTCGATAAGTTGAACGCCGAGCGCCAGGAGGAAGAGCGCCGTATTCTCGATTCCATCGCGACCCGCGTGGAAGAGGAACCGTCGCTGCGCGAGGCTTTTTGTGTCGTGATCGATGGCGAGGGCTGGCACCGCGGCGTGATCGGCATCACCGCGACGCGAGTGGTGGAGCGCTATGGCCGGCCGGCGCTGATCATTTCCAGGGATGGCGAGGAGGCGCACGGATCGGGGCGCTCGATCTCCGGGTTTCACCTTCTCGATGCGCTCGAGTCCTGCTCTTCCATGTTCAGCCGCTATGGCGGGCACGCCCATGCCGTGGGCTTCGCGCTGCCTTCCGCGAATGTCGAAGGCTTACGCAGTCACTTGGATGGCTATGCCCGCGCGCGCCTCACCGTGGCCGACTTCGAGCCCAGCCTGCGTTACGATGCCGAACTCGGATTGGATCGGGTGACGCCTGCTTTCTTTCAAGCACTGAGCGCGCTCGAACCATTCGGCATGGGAAATCCCGAGCCGGTGTTCGTGGCCCATGGAGTGCGCTTGCTGGCCCCGCCGAGGATGATCAAGGACAAGCACGTGAAGCTGAGACTGGCGGCGAACGGGCAGGCCGAGTCCTCCGGATGGCGCAAGGCCATCAGTTTCGACGCGCTGGGCTGGCAGCTTGGAGAGCGGGCGCAAGCGGCCCAGCTTTTGCCCGGGGACAATATTGACATTGCGTTTTGTGTGGACCACAACGAGCATCCCGAGTACGGCGGGCTGGAACTCTCGCTGCGCGACTTCCAGCCTCAGAAAGCGGCCTCCCCGGCTGGTGTAGCCGCGGCGGCCTTGTCTTGAGCGGCAGAAAGGTTCCGAGGGTTCATCCGTACCTGCTAATATGTGCATACATCTTTCGGATATCCATATCTAAATGAAACATAAAAAAAAGAGAGTTCCCAGGAATAAGCGAAAGAAAAGTGTGACGCTGCGCAGCTTGAGAGCGTCAGCGGAAACCTCAAAACGCTCCAGCCCTATGGAAGAAGTGGGCTCCCTCTACCGTCCCATCAAGAAGCCGGTGACCCTGCGCGTGGATGCCGACGTGCTCGCCTGGTTCAAGAAAAAGGGTCGCGGGTACCAGACCCGAATGAACCGCGTGCTGCGTCGCGTGATGATGGAAGAGCGCGGCGATTAGAGAAAATCAGGACAGGCCGGGTGCAGCGAGGGACCTGCCCTGCGCTGCCGCCCTCCTCAGGATGAGGTCTGCAAAGAATTGAAATCACGTAACTGGCGTCATCCCGAGCCGCAGGCGAGGGATCTCGCGTGCACGACAGCACACTTCGTACACGCAAGATCCTTCAGGAACTCTAATTGGCGGTGATCGCTCCAAACACACCCGTCAACTCATCCACCCCGCCGGCTGCGTAGTAAAGCGTGTTGACCGGACCAGATTTCTTGCTGCCGTTTCCGAATGAAAGTCCCCACAGGCCGGGAAGCGTGATGGGGTTGCCGTTGGCATCGTTCAGGAAGCCTTTGAATGCTCCCGTGTTCGGATCGAACGCGGCAATGAATCCACTGCTGACGTTGCCGATCAGCAGCATGTTGCTGAAGGCGCCGAAATTTGCCGGGGCCTGAACGATGCCCCAGGGCTCGCTGAACGATCCTTGCGCGAGCCGCACCTTGCGTATTCCGTTCGCGTCGAAGGCGTCCACGAAGCCTCCGGCAATGCCATTGAAGAAGGTCACCCAGATCCTGGCGCCGACGGCCTGGATCCCGTACGCGCGATAGCCCGCGGGGATCATGGGATCGGTGAACCGTCCAGTCAGCGGGACGGGAGCGAAAGTTGCCGCGTCATAGGCTTCCACCCGCCCGTTGTTATTGGCCGCGTAATACGCGGAGGAGCGGGTGGTGGGATTGGTCGCAATCGTGAGTCCGGTATAGGAAGCTCCCTTCGCAAAGTTGTTCACCTTGACCGTGGCGCTGCCGACGTGGCAGTCAAGGCACCCGCCTTGCGGCTGGCTGGGCAACTCGCCCGCGTTCCAGTTGGAGATGGTGCCGTCCAGCGTGGCAAAGGCGAAGTTGTTGGGTCCCGGCCCAGGGCCGTTGCCGGGATTGTAGGCCGTGCCGGTCGGACTGCCGGTGCCAATGCCCATCGCGGTCGGAATGGTAATCACCAGCGGCGACATGGATTGGATTCCCGATTTGTCAGCCGAATAAAGCGTGGTGACCCCGGTGACGTTGTCCGAAGTCCACCATTCGTTTTCCGGGATGCTGGCCCGGATCGGCCGCGACAGCCCCCAGGGATTCACCAGGTTGGGATCTTGTGTGTTGTCGATGATGGGTGTGACGGTGTAGCTGTTGGTCTGAGCGCCCGCCCCCAGGCACAGCAGCATGGCAATGCCAATCAGGCACAGAATTTTCATGCATTCCTCCGAGGACTGACAGGGTAGCGAAAAGAACATGGCGCTGTGTCAAAAGAGTGTGACAAAGCGCCGGGCGTTTGAACCCGGAGAAACGACGAGGGAGTTTTTTGACTCATAGTTGGGGTGAGGACGAATGGCCCTCTTTCCATGACATTTGTTCGAGCAGCTGTGTCATGCATACATTTATGTACATAATATATATGCTTAAAGTAAACTTTGCGATTAGAGGCGATTTCAGGGCCTCCGTACTCCCGGATGAGGTTTCCCTCGTGAGGCCAGGTCGAACGCGATTGTGGAGCAGCCGAGCGCCTTCCAGGGGCATCCTGGGCGACAGTTGATACGGCCGATAGCGAATGGACCGGCGAGCGCTCGGAGGAGGGCGAACTGGTCGCCTTCCCCTCTTTCGTAGAACAGAAAGGCAGGGCTTGCACCGGACTTACAGCCGAACCGGGATGAGAAGGGCTCTAGTGTGACAGGGACGTTTGCACATCTCCCGACTGCGCCTGAGTAGTTACTCACTGTCTCTACTTGAGATTGCTAGACTTCCCGGTTACGAAGGAGTCTGCATGCGCCAGTCGGTTCTGATCGCAGTTCTGCTCTTTTCTGGTTTCGCATATTCACAAAAAGTAAATTCGAAGAGCGCGACTGAAACTCTTTCTCCCAACGCCACAGGGGACCGGCTGCCCGTCAAGCGGGTTGTGCTTTACAAAAACGGCATCGGCTATTTCGAGCACTCGACACACGTACGCGGCAACCAGGACCTCATCATTGATTTCACCACCGCGCAGTTGAACGACGTGCTCAAGTCGCTGACCGCTGTGGATCTCGGCGAAGGACGCATCAGCAGCGTCCGCTATAACTCGATTGCTCCATTAAATGAGCGCCTGCGGGCGTTACGGCTGCCCTTCGGAGAACAGGTGACGCGCGAAGATTTTCTCACTGCCCTGCGTGGCGCGCGGGTCGAGGTGAAGAGTGGACCGGCGAGCGCCACGGGCCGCCTGCTCAGCGTGGAGAGGGTGCGGCGCAGCAATGGCAAGGGCGACTACATTGATGTGACGGAGTTCTCCATCGTCAGCGACGGGGGCGAGATGCGCAATTTCGAGCTGGGTCCGGCAACCTCGGTACGCCTGGCGGAACGCGAGTTGAACGATGAAGTCGGGCGTTACCTTAGCCTGATCGGATCGTCTCGTGCCCGCGATCTTCGGCGCATGACGCTCACGGCCACTGGCGCGGGAGATCGGGATATTTTCGTCAGCTACATCAGCGAGGTGCCGATCTGGAAGAGCACGTATCGAATCATCTTTTCCGACAAGCCGAACGAGAAGCCTCTGCTGCAAGGCTGGGCAATCGTGGACAACACGGTCGGGGAAGACTGGAATAATGTGCAACTGTCGTTGATTGCAGGTGCGCCCCAATCGTTTATTCAGGACATCTCGCAGCCCTACTACACGCGCCGGCCGGTTGTGCAATTGCCGGAGTCGGTAATGCTCACGCCGCAGGAGCATGAAGGGACGCTGCAGGAAGCTGCGCCACCGCCGACGGCACCTTCAGGCGCTAGCGGAGGAATTGCGGCAGGCAGCTTCACGTATTCCGGCGGCAACGGCGGGTTGCACGGAACGGTGACGGACATGAGTGGGGCAGTGGTCGCGGGTGCTCGCGTAACAGTCAGGAATGAGGAGACCGGCCAGTCGCAAACAACTACCACCGACGCGCGCGGTACCTATCAGTTCTATAACGTGCCGGCAGGCAATTCTGCTTTGTTCGTGAGCAAACCCGGGTTCAAGCGTTTCGAACTTACCAGCTTTTACCTGGGTGTAGGAAGGAACAACGAGATCCACGCGCGGCTGGAGGTTGGAGCCAGTAGCGAGGCGGTGGAAGTGGCGGGCCAAGCCATGCAAGTGCAGACTGAGGAATCGAGCCTTGCGGTGGCCGTTTCCAAACAGCGCATCGAAGCCGAAAGCAAAGATCTCGGCGACTACTTCGAATACAACCTGAAGCAGAAGATCACAATCGGCAAGAACCAGTCGGCGCTGGTGCCGATCTTGCAGTCGCGGGTCGATGCCGAGAACGTGTCGATCTGGAATGAGCAGTCGAACGAAATCCGGCGCGCGCTCTGGCTGACGAACACCAGTGGGCTCACGCTCGACTCGGGGACGTTCAACATTGTGCAGGGCGATACCTTCTCCGGCGAGGGCTTGATCGAGACGCTGCATCCCGCCGAACGACGGCTCATTTCGTATGCCGCCGATCCGGCGCTGCGCATCAAGGCGGAAAGCGACGACACCGAAAAGCCAATCAGCCGCGTGACTATCGCGAAGGGGATCATGATCGCCACGCGGGAGATGCGCGAGACGCATACTTACACGTTGCGCAATTCCGACTCGCAGCCGCGGCAGGTGATCATCGAGCATCCTTCGCGACAGGGCTGGAAGTTAGCCGAGGGTGTCAAACCGGAGGAGACAACGGCGTCCTACCTGCGCTTTCGAGTTGGCGTTGTAGCGAACAAGAGCGAGGAACTGAAAGTGGAAGAGTACCAGCCGCTGGAAACCCGCTTTGAACTCGCCGACCTGGAGGACGATCAACTCAAGCAATTGACTGTGTTGCTGGCGGACAACCGGATCAGCCCCAGGCTGCAGCAGGTGTTGCGCCAGGTGCTGGATCACGAGAACGAGATTGCCGGAATCGAGGCGCAGCAACGCTCGAAGCAGGCGGAGGTGGATCGCATCACGAAGGATCAGGCGCGGGTACGCGAGAACATGAAGGCGCTCAAAGGAACTTCCGAGGAGAAGGCGCTCGTCCAGCGCTACACCAGGCAGCTTGACTCGCAGGAAGACAGCCTCAATAGCTTGGGGAAGCAGATCAACGATCTGCAGGCGCAATCTTCGAAAGCGAAGGATCGGCTGGACGAGTTTGTTCAGCAGTTGGCGCTGGAAGAGAGTTTCTAGCGACCCGTTTCCTCACGGATGAGCATCAGTCGCCGTATCCCGTGGGCAGCGCGCGACGAAAGACCTGCCTGCGGAGAATCAGGTCTTGCCTCTGCGAATGATCGCATCACTCGCGCTCACCGATTGATCAAACGTTGTGCACCTTCGGAATACCGGTCGCCTCGTAATTCGATGTTTGCGGTCGCCTCATCCATCTGGCGAAGATCTTCGGCGCTCAGTTCGACATGGACCGCGCCCAGATTTTCTTCCAGGCGATGGAGTTTGGTAGTGCCGGGTATAGGCACGATCCAGGGTTTTTGTGCCAAGACCCAGGCCAGGGCGATCTGAGCGGAGGTCGCTTTTTTCCGGGCGGCAAATTTGCTGACCAGATCGACAAGCGCCTGGTTCGCCTTCCGGTTCTCCGGAGAGAACCGCGGGACGGTGTTGCGGAAGTCGGCTGCGTCGAACTGCGTATCTTCTTTGATCGCGCCCGTCAGGAAGCCTCTACCCAGCGGACTGAATGGGACGAAGCCAATTCCCAGTTCTTCAAGCGTGCGCAGGATCTCCTGTTCCGGCTCTCTCCACCATAACGAGTATTCGCTTTGCAGAGCGGTCACCGGCTGAACAGCATGAGCCCGCCGAATCACCTGAACCCCCGCCTCCGAGAGCCCGAAGTGTTTCACTTTGCCTTGCTGGATCAGGTCCTTCACCGCTCCGGCGACGTCTTCGATGGGAACGTCTGGATCGACACGATGCTGATAGAACAGGTCGATGACATCGGTCTTCAGGCGCTGCAGTGAGGCTTCGGCGACCTGCTTGATATGCTCGGGCCGGCTGTCCAGACCTGCCTGCTTGCCTTCGGCATCGATTTTGAAGCCGAATTTGGTGGCGATGACCACTTCGCGACGAACGGGAGCGAGAGCCTCACCCACAAGTTCCTCGTTGGCGTAGGGGCCGTATACCTCTGCGGTATCGAAGAAGGTAACTCCTCGATCGACTGCGGCGCGGAGGATGGAAATTCCGTGCTGCTTATCCACGGCGGGTCCGTAGCCAAAACTCAGACCCATGCAACCGAATCCGATGGCAGAAACTTCCAGTGTGCTTTTTCCCAGCTTGCGTCTTTGCATCGCCTCTCCTGTCGTATCGTTACCATAGATGCTTCGAACAAGGTTCCCGAAGCATTCAAGAAGAACCTGATCTGGTCGAGAGTCCTTTTTGAGCCTTCTGCCATGCGTCCGTGCCTGCGGGCAGTGGTAATCCCCTATAGACTCCAGATCTCTTCCCCCGAGTGACGCATCCATTAGACTAGAACTTCATGCCGGTGCAGATTCCCCGCCTTCGTCGCTGGTTTGCGGCAGGAGCCATTCTTATGATGGTCCTGGTCGCGGGAACGTATTTCTACGCGCGCTGGCGGCTGCGTGACGCGCTCAAGGAAGTCCCCGGCAAGATCGGCATCGAGATCCAGCAGAGCGCGCAAGGCTTCACCATGTCGAAGTCCGAGCAGGGACGGACGTTGTTCAAGGTGCAGGCGAGCAAGGCCATTCAGTACAAAGAAGGTGGGCGAGCCGAACTGCATGATGTGAGCATTACGCTCTACGGCCGCGATGCCAGCCGCTTTGACCAGATCTATGGCTCCGATTTTGAATACGATCCCAAGTCTGGTGATGTCACCTCGAAGGGAGAAGTGCAGATTGACCTGGAGTCGAACCCCGCTGGCCTGACCAATCCTGATCAGGCTCCTCCCAAGGAGATGAGAAACCCCATCCACCTGAAAACCCGCGGCCTCGTCTTCAACCAGAAGAGCGGAGACGCTTACACCGATTCGCAGGTGGATTTCAGTATTCCGCAGGCAACGGGCTCGGCGGTGGGCGTGAAGTACACGGCAAAAAACGGGCTCATGAACCTGCAGTCGAAGGTTAACGTGGTTTTCACCGGCGTGAATCCGATCACCGTGAACGCCGAGCACGGCGCAATCACAAAGGATCCGCGGGTCGTCGTTCTGGACCGCGCGCAGGTTCGAAGCAGGACGCAGAACGCCGTGGCCGACACGACCACGCTCTTCCTTGGCGCCGACAATTCGCTGACCCGGGTGCTGGCGTCCGGAGAGGTGCAGATTCAGACCAGCGGGGCGCAGCCCACCCACACGCGTTCCGATGAACTGGAGCTTGTCATGTCCGGAGGGCCCAGCAGTCAACTGCGCCATGCCATCTTCAGCGGAAATGTGCAAACCGAAGGATCGGGCCCCCAGCAGGTGCGCGGCTCGGCGGAACGGGTCAAAGTGGATTTCAGCGGAAAGAACCTGGTGCAGACGGTGCACAGCGCGGGCAATGTTCACCTGCTGCAGCACGCGAAGCCGGGCGCCCAGAATGCGCAGGACATGGAACTGAGCGCGGCGGCGGTGGATTTCCATGTGGCCGGCGGACGTCGCATGCAGGGTGCGGAAACTTCCGGAGCCGCGCAGATAGCGATGCAGCCTCCTGGCGGCGCCACCGGCCAGCACACGGTAGTCACGGCGGGAAGATTTGAAGCGAAGTTCGATGGCCAGGGACAGCTTACGGCGATTCATGGCGCCCCAAACGCCCGCATCGTAAGCAGCAATCCCGGCCAGCACGATAAGGTCAGCCTCAGCAACTCGGCGGACGCGTTCTTCCAGCCTGGATCAGGAATTCAATCGGTGGTGCAGCAGGGTGGCGTGACCTACGCCGATGATGCACGCCAGGCTTGGGCGGACCGCGCACGCTACACGCCGTCGGACCAGATACTGGTGCTGACGGGTTCGCCGCGGATTGTGGAAGGCGGCCTGACTACCACAGCTCGCAGCATGCGATTGAACCGCACTACCGGAGATGCGGTTGCCGACGGCGACGTCAAAAGTACCTACAGCGACCTGAAGCCGCAAGCGAATGGAGCTCTGTTGGCCTCCTCGAGCCCGGTGCACGTCACGTCAAAGCTCATGACCGCGCATGAGAGTCCTGCGATTGCAACCTATACCGGGGACGCCCGCCTGTGGCAGGACGCAAACATCGTGGAAGCGCCGTCCATTGAATTCGATCGCAATCGCCGCACCGTGGTAGCGCATGGTTCATCGAACCGAACTGTGTCCACGGTGCTGGTGCAAACCGATCAAAGCGGAAAAGTCACTCCGGTGACGGTGACCGCAAATCAACTCACCTATACCGACCAGGACCGCAAGGCGCACTTCGAAGGCGGAGCGACGGCACGGGGCAGCGATGTGACGGTGACTTCGGATGTGATGGATGTCTTCATGCTGCCCAGCGGTCAGGCCAAGAAAACCGCGGAACCGGGCGCAGCCAAACTCGACCGGATTGTGGCCTCGCGGAATGTCGTGATCACGGAACCGAAGCGAAGGGCGGTGGGGGAAAAGCTGGTTTACACGGCGGCGGAGGACAAATTCACTTTGAGCGGTGGAACTCCTAGCATTTTTGATGCCGAACGGGGCAAAATTACCGGGGTTTCGTTGACTTTCTTTAGGCACGATGATAGGGTGCTCGTAGAAGGAAACGACGCGAACCCAAGCGTCACGCAGACGCGAGTGGCACGATAAATGCACAGTTTGGCCACGGACGAAATTGGAAAATCCTATCGTGGCCGTCGCGTTGTAAACGGCGTCAGCATTCGGGTCGAGCAGGGCGAAGTCGTTGGATTACTTGGACCTAACGGCGCCGGCAAAACTACCTCCTTCTACACCATCGTGGGCCTGATCCCTCCTGATACGGGCCGGGTGTTATACGACCAGGACGACATTACGGACGTCCCAATGTATTTAAGGGCGCGTCAGTATGGGATCAGCTATCTGCCGCAGGAAGCTTCCGTTTTCAGGAAGCTTACGGTTGAGGAAAACGTTCTCGCCGTTCTGGAAGTTCAACCCATCTCCTGGCACGAGCGCCGGGAAAAGATGGAAACGCTGATTGACCAGCTCGGGCTGGAGCATATCCGGCAAAACCGAGGCTATGCCTTGTCAGGCGGAGAGCGCCGGAGGGTGGAGATCGCCCGCGCTCTGTGCATCAACCCAACTTTTATTCTGCTGGACGAGCCCTTTTCCGGAATCGATCCGATCGCGGTCCTGGACCTGCAGAAGATCATTTCGGACCTCAAGGCCGGCGGGATCGGCATTCTGATCACCGATCACAACGTGCGGGAAACCCTGTCGGTCACCGATCGTGCCTACATCATCAATGAAGGGCGGATTTTCCGTCAGGGGACGCCCGAACAGCTGGGCAGCGACCCAGAAGTTCGCCGGGTCTACCTGGGAGAGAGTTTCTCCCTGGTATAGGTCAAGTGACCTTAGTGAGTACCCGGTTTTGATGTTGCCGTAATAAAGTTCTGATAGAGGTTTCATATTCGGGCCGTCTCGGCGGCACGTGAGAGATATTTGGAGCAGGGAGCTCCAAGGAAGATACGACCGAACCATGGTGTTGTTGCAACCCAAGCTGCATTTGAAGGTTTCGCAGAGACAGATCCTGACCCCAGGACTGGTGCAGATGGTCAGTGTGCTTGCGCTCAACAAGCTTGAGCTCAAGGACATGATCAATGCGGAGATGGTGGAGAATCCGGTACTCGAAGAGCTGGAAGATTCCGTTCCCCTGCTGGACGACGTCAATCGCCGCGAAGAGGAGCGGGACCGCCCCGCCGCCGCGGCTGAAGAAGCTCCGCTGCCAGCCGCCGAAAAGAAAGATCCGTTCGAAGAAATCGACTTTGGTTCCTTCTTCCAGGAGTATCTCGATCCCGGGTACCGCACGCCGGGCGAAATGGAAGAAGTTGAGCGCCCCTCGTTTGAGAATTTTCTTTCCAAACCCACCAATCTGACCGATCACCTGATGTGGCAACTGGGTGCGCTACCGCTGAGTTCGGGAGTGCGGCAGGCTGCAGAGTTGATCATCGGCAATTTGAGTGAAGACGGGTACCTCATCGCGAGTGATGAGGAGTTGCTGGGCGTGGCGCCTCCGGCCCCGCCGGAGGTAGATGCGACCATCGTTGCCAGTGTCGCGAAGCAGGCCGAAGAGCTTGGCTTAGGGGACGCCGAGGTGGGCGCTCCGGGCATTTCGGATGCGGCGCCCGGCGCACCGGCAGCGCACGACTGGATCGGATCTGAAACCGAGTTTGCCGCAGAGACCCGGACGGCCACCGCCGTTGAGCCGGTCCCGGAACCGGCGCCGGCCGTGGCCCAAGCTCCTGCTCAGGAACCCGCGCCCGCGCCCGTCCATCCCTTGTTCAAAGCGAACTTCTCGCTGGCGGACCTGCACGAGGCCCTGGAAGTAGTCCGGCAGATGGACCCGCCGGGAGTCGGCTGCCGCGATTTGCGCGAGTGCCTGATGTATCAGCTCAGGTTCCACCAGCGCCAACTTGAGGAGCAGAGACACGTGAACGGGACAGCCCAGGTGCTTGCCGATGCGTTAGTCATCGTGGACCAGCATCTGCGGGCCTTGCAGCTCAAGCAACACAAGGAAATCTCCAAGGCGCTGGGCCGTCCAATCGAAGCCGTGCAGCAGGCGCTGGAGTACATCCGCACCCTCGATCCGCGGCCCGGACTGCGCTACAACAAGACTCAGCCCCGCCTGATCGAGCCCGACGTCGCCTTTGTGAAGCATGGCGACGAGTGGCTGGTCGTGATGAATGAAGAGGACGTTCCGCAACTGCGGCTCAATCCCGCGTACAAGCGTCTTCTCGTGAAAGATACGAACGACAAGGACACGCGCAATTACGTCAAAGAACGCTACAAGTCCGCGATCCAGCTGATCAAGAATATCGAGCAGCGCAAGCAGACGATCATGAAAGTCTGCTATTCCATCCTGGCGCGGCAGGAAGATTTCCTGGAAAAGGGAATCGACCAGCTGAAGCCGATGATGATCAAGGAGGTGGCCGAAGAAATCGGCGTGCATCCTTCCACCGTGAGCCGCGCGGTGGCGAATAAATACGCTCACACTCCACAGGGCGTATTCGAATTGCGTTACTTCTTCAGCGAGAGCGTGAACGGGCCGGAGGGCGGCAACACTTCGTTGCTGATCCTGAAACGGCGCGTGAAAAAGCTGATCGAGGAAGAAGACCCCACTCGGCCGTTAACCGACGAGCAGATCACCCGCATCCTTCAGTCGCAGGGGATCCAGGTCACTCGCCGCACGGTCGCGAAGTACCGGGAAGACATGCGCATCCCGAGCACCCACCAGCGCAGAGTGAAGAAATAAATCGCAGAAGTTAGAGGTAAGAATACAGAAGCGACTTCTTCATTCTGAATTCTTACTTCTGAGTTGTTCCTAAATGTGGTGCCCAACTTTTTACGAGAAGATTCGGAGGGCGCACGATGAACGTGGAATATACCGGAAGGCAGTACGAAGTCACTCCCGCGATCCGCAGAGAAGTTGAAACCGGCCTGGCAAAAATCCGAAAGATCTTAGCTGACAAATTTGAAACCAAGGTCATTCTGGCCGTGGAAAAGCACCGCCATAAAGCGGAGATTACCATCAGCCCCCGCAACGGGCCGCTGGTGGGCCTCGCCCAGGCAGGCGACATGAAGGCTGCCGTGAACGAGGCGCTCGACCATCTGGAAAAACAGGCGGTACGTTACAAGACGCGCTGGCGCACCAAGAAACGACAAGCTGGCCGCAAACTGAATGGCAATGGCGCGGCCATGGAAGAAGTGCTTCAACCGGCCGTGGGCCTAACCAGTGACACCGCGGTGCCGATCGTCGTTCATAAGTTCCCTCAAATGGCGAAAACCACCGAAGTGCACCTGGTGCGCAGCGATGACGCAGTCTCATTGCGGCCTTTGACGTTGGAGGAGGCCATCAAAGAAGCTCACTTCCGCGACCGCGACGTGTTCGTTTTCCGCGATCCCAAGGGAAAAGTGATGGTGCTGCATCGCAACCGGGAAGGGAAGCTGGAGTTGATTGAAGCGCCGTGAGGAGTGAAGACTCTGGAGCCAGAGGGACAGGCGTAAAGCTTGTCCCTTTTCTGTTTGAATCGACTTTCTCTACTCGAGCCAAAACCGGGGTTGAATGGATCCGAGAAGGGCAGGAGACTGGCCCCGATTGCTGAGGAGTTCCCAGGTTTTCTGGCCGTACCTCGCTGGTTGGCCGACCGGTCGGATATCCTCTGACAATGTGCAACTACCTGCCTTTATGAAGAGTCCTGATGTTCCATTGTGACACTAAGATACTTCAGTGATTTGGGAGAGGGGTATGAGGAGCACATTTCTTCCTGCAACACTCATTGCTTTGACGGCGATCACGTCCGCGCTAATCAGGGATCAAAAAGATATTGTCGGAGTCATTCCGGCGGAAGTGCGGTGGTTCACGCCGACCTATTACACCGATGGCCGGCAGCGGGCGCAGTTATATGGTGATTCCAACCGAGGCGGGCCGTGGATCGACCGCGTCAAGATACCGGCCGGGAAGCATGTCGTTGCCCACACTCACCCTCACGACGAGTTGGCTACCGTAATCGAGGGTACTTGGTATGTCGGCGTTGGAGATAAGTACGATCCGGCAAAACTGGAGTGCTACCCTGCGGGCAGTTTCGTCCTGATTCCTGCGGGCCTCCCTCATTTCGTCGCTGCGAAGGAAACTGCCGTTATTGTTCAGCTAAGCGGCACCGAAAAATTTCGCACCGATTATGTAGAGAAATAGGCCACAACGCGCGAACACGCGGGGACAGCGAATGAACGCCGCGCCACGGCCCAGAGCCTATCAAAATCATTGCGGAGCGGCTGCTGGGGTTGTGCGCGTGACGTAGCGCGGATTCGTAAACGCGGGGTCCCGATGCAGGTGCGGACAGTCAGGTTTGGTAACCCCACGGTCGCTCGCGCAGCATTAACGGCCTTCGCCGACGTACGCTGGGAAATCGCACCCAATCGAGGAAGATACTCGACAGAACCGCTGCAAGCGCGCTGGCGAAGCTACGGATCATCCAGCTCCATGGCTTGTACCAAATTGGGCTGTTGCTTCACTCTTGCCTCGGGGAGGGCAAAAGGCCTCTTGACTCGTGATGGCTATGCCTTACCATCCGCTAATGTTCTGTCTCTCGATGCGCAACGGGGAGTTTAGCGGGAAGTTAGTCAAGTGGTGTCTTTTGCTCACCCATGCAGTTATTCCGCTCATGGCACAAAAGGTGCCGTCCATCCATCACATTGGCGCCGGCGTCAATACTGAGCCGCAATCGATGTATGCAAAGATTGGCGAGAGCAGACGATTCCTGGGTTGGAAGTTCGCGGCCCGTTATCAGTCTGGATTCCATGACAATTCGATCGGCAAACCCTCCGCTTACAGGCCTTACTTCCCAACGCGGCGATCCAGACCGCAGAACATACCGCCCGGCACGGCAAATGTCGGATTTGGATTCAGGTCCGGCCTGCCTGCCGGGTACATTCCAACTGCCGCAGTTGCCGGAGATTTCAATGGTGACGGCCACATGGATGTTGCCATCAGCAACGGCGGGGACAATACCATCTATGTACTTCTAGGAAACGGCGACAATTCCTTTCAAGTTCCGGAAATTCTTTACACTCAAGGCCAGGCACCGGTTTGGATTGCAGCTGCGAGCCTCAAGAACAACGGCCACCTCGATTTGATCACTGCGGATGCGGACTCCGAAACGGTCGAGATTTTTCCAGGCAATGGAGATGGCACATTTCAGGCGAGCACGCAGGTATCGGTCAGTCAGATACCAACGTTCGTCTTGACGGCAGACATCAACAAGGACGGAAAGCAGGATGTCGTCGTCGGCCTTACGATCGACATCGGAGCTACCCAACCGCAATTTCTGGTTCTGTTGGGGGATGGGACCGGCGGCTTCTCGGGCACGGTCGCTCCGCCTTCCCTGATCGGAGCTATAGACGTTGCCATACCGACAGGGTGGATTGCTTCATCGGATCTGAACAAAGATGGATTCCCTGATCTTGTAACAACAATCACCGGAGCTGGAAGCTTCACTTATGGCAACCAATTCGGCAAAACGTTCTCGGTAAGCACGTTCTTCGGTCCGCCCGAGGGCGCCATGGTGACAGGATTGGGCGATCTCGACGAAGACGGCTGTCCTGACGCGGTCGAACTGAGTGACTATGGCTTGGTCTATGTTGCCAAGGGAACCTGTGGCGGCAGCTTTTCCCAACCGGCGCTCCCGATCTCTGGTACCGGCGATCTTGATCCCGCGATTCAAATTGTCGACGTGGATGGTGACGGACATCTCGACGTAGTCGGATCGGCCGCATTCTTTTTCGTCGGCGGGCCTGGGTACGGCTTTGAGGGAGGCTACCTGGTTTCGGTACTGAAAGGAGATGGGCTCGGAAATGTGACGCCGGCAAAGATGTATCGCGGGGGAACCGACGACTTTTCGCTCGTGGCCGCGGATTTCAATGGCGACAATAAGCCCGAACTCCTGACCACCGACTCCCTCGAAAACCAGGCGAGCCTGTATGTGAACGATGGGACGGGCAACTACGATGGTCCCAATGGGCAGTTCATCGGCTACACGCACGGGGTGACCAATTCTCCAAGCCCGTCTTCCTCGGTGCACACTGCGGACTTCAACGGCGACGGCCATCCCGATCTGTATCTTGTACAAGACGGGATGTTCGCAAGCCAACCCAGCCAATTCACAGTCCTCTTGAACGATGGCACTGGAAACTTCCTTCCGCCAGTGACCACTCCAATCACAGTCGGGGATTATGTGCCCTACCCGCAGTTCATCGCGGGCAAGTTTCGCAACACCGCCTACGAGGATGTGATCTATTTCAACCAGTACAGCACCAACATGCTCGCGTTCTTCCCCAGCAATGGGAATGGAACGTTCGCAGTGCCCACCGTACTTGCCAGCTTGAATTCCCCCCTCAGCCTGGTCCGCGGTGATTTCAACGGAGACGGGAAACTCGATTTCGTAGTCTCGGGAGAGAATGGGGGGAATCCCGGCAACTACGAGTTCGACATGTTCCTGGGACGCGGCGATGGCACTTTCATGCAATTGCCGGCACAATCATTTCCCGCTCCGGCCTTGATCAGCTATCAACAGATCTTTGCGGCCGATTTCAATCACGATGGCAAGCTTGATGTGATGATCGGCAACGATTTTGGCGATGTTGTCGAAGTGCTGGGAAATGGCGACGGGACGTTTGTCTCGCCGGTTACTCTGTTTCAACATTTCGGCGCTTTTTCAGTGGCAGATCTCAACCGGGATGGCTATCCCGACCTGATTCAGCCCCTTGACCCGAATGCGGACAATTCAGTTTCGTCTGCTCCCGCCGCGATGACGATTTATCTAGGGGGCGCCAATGGAACGTTCCAGCAACAGCCGAGCTACGACTTTTTTGGGTACAAGGGAGGAGGGATCCCGTTGGTGGGTGATTTCAACGGCGACGGAATTCCCGATATCGCAGCCCTCTTCCTGGAAACTCTAAATGGTCCAACCATCGAACCTGGATTGCGAGTTCTGCAGGGGGTGGGAGACGGTTCTTACATCGTTACCGGCCATATTTATCAGCTTCAAGGTTCGAGCAACCCGTTTGTCGGGGCGGATTTCAATGGGGATGGCTTGGACGATCTGATCGAATTGGTCGGTTACACGTCATCTCTGCATACGATAGCGGCCATGCGCGGCCCTGCGCTCGACATCGCTCTGAACTCGAGTCCCTTACTGGGTTCCACTGGCAGCGCGACGGTCACGCTGAACGTGCCGTCCAGTTCAGCGCAGACCGTTACCCTCAGTTCGAGCGATCCTGCGCTGCAATTGCCAAGCAGTTTGCAGTTCGCGGCCGGACAACAGAGCCAGTCGTTTTCTTTCACCCTGGGTAGTGGGGTCGATTTCTCTCGCGTATTCGCATTGTACGCATCATGGAATGGACAGACTGCGGTCGCTTACACCACGAAACCAAATGGGAACCTGAGCGTTGGGGTGACTTCTACAGTGCTGTTTGGGGTTTATCCTCTCCTCGGACCAGTGACAGTAACTCCCGGCGAATCGGTTTCGTTGACCCTGCTGTTGGGAAGCGTGGGCGGTTACAGGGGAACCTTTTCTTCATTTCAATGCCAAGGGCTTCCACTTGGAGCGACCTGCTCGTTCGCTGCCGCAACCGCGCCGGTGCCCGCCGGCGGTTCGGATTCAATCGGATTCACGATAGCGAGTTCCGCAGCCACTCCGTTCGGAACCTATCCGGTGCAAGTCACGTCGACCGATGGTTTTGTTCTGGCCACCGCGCCATTGACCTTGGGGATTGGTGACTTCACCCTGACTGCAAACCCAACAACAATCATGGTCGAAGCGAGTGGGTTCGCTTCCACAACCGTGACGTCAACCGCAACCAACGGATTGGTTGAGAACGTGGTGCTGACCTGCAGCGGCCTGCCGGCCAACGCGGTATGCGTGGGGTCTCCGCTGCTGGATTCAAACGGAGGGTCTGCTTCCGTATCGGTGACTACCAGTCAGATGGCATTCGGGGACTATCCCTTTCAGATTACCGGGACCGCCAACACGACCTCCCACACCATCAGCGCTCTGCTGAGGGTTGCCGACTACACGGCTGCGCTGGATCGTACGTCGGCCTCAATTACGACGGGACAGGCGACCACATTCACGGTGAGCCTATCTTCGATCAACAATTACAGCGCCAACATCTCGGTGACCTGTCCAGCCCCTTCGAACGTGGTCGTGTGCTCGGCATCACCGCAAAGCGTTTCTCTTGCTCCGAACGGAACAGCTTCCGTGACCCTCACCGTGACCGATACGACCAAGGCGCATGCCCAATACCGGAATCAGGGCCGTGGCTTTCTGCTCTCGCTGGTCTTGTTACCGCTGGCGTGTGTTTGTCGCTTGCGGAAGCGGGTGTCCGTAATTGTGCTGGCCATACTCATGGGGACCTTTCTGGGGTGTGGTGGCGGAGGCTCTTCAATTTCAGGGACACCAAATCCACTGCCATTCTCAACCGTATCCATCCCGGTTTTCGTGACAGCCACGTCGCAGCAGAGCGGCAATCAGAGTACCAAGAACCTGGGCCCGATCGTGATTACGGTGAATTAGATGCATGTCGGGCCTGCCAGCCCGAGCCCCGCTTTGCGGAGTAGGCTGGGTAGGTGCGAAGAGCAGGCGACAGTACTCCGCCCCAGCGCGAAGTTATGTGAACTTGTCTGAGATCCGTGCACGCAAATTGGGTTCGTCAGGGTAGCCCTTGCGCTGCCCTGGAAGCCGCGAAGGCCGTTACACGGACATCAGTTTCTTTGGGGTAATAGGCAGACGTCGAACTCTTTTCCCCGTGGCCGCGAAGATTGCGTTGGCTACGGCTGGTGCGATCGGCGGGACGGCAGTCTCTCCGAAGCCTCCGGGACTCAGGCCGGATGGAACGATGTGGGTCTCGATTTCCGGAGCTTCGTCGATGCGAATGACTTCGAAGTCGGAATAGTTTTCCTGCACGGCGGTGCCGTTCTTGAAATCTATGCCGCCGTGGAGTGCGGCTGACAAGCCCCATAGAATTCCGCTTTCGGCCTGTCCTTCCAGTCCCTGGGGGTTGATCACCAGCCCGCAATCTACGGCACAGACTACGCGGTGCACGCGGATATCGTTCTTTTGCTTTCCAATCGAGACTTCGGCCACCTGCGCGATATAGCAATCTTCGGAATAGACATTGCACGCGATGCCGCGGCCCCGTACCCGATCTTTGATCGAAGCAAGAGGCGTGCTCCAACTGGCTTTCTCGGCGGCGAGTTGCAGAACGCGAAGCAAGCGTGCGCGGTCGATCTTTGACTCGCCCACAGTAAGCACATCACCCGGCTTCAGCAGGTCGAGACGAAACTGCAGCGGGTCCTTTCCGGCAGCGTGCGCCATTTCGTCAATGAACGACTCGCGCGCGAACACGGTTGGGGGATATTCCACCGCTCGCCATGGCCCGGTCGGGACGGGCGAATTCAAGGGGATGAAGTCGGCTTTCAGATGAGGGAAGTTGTAGGGATTGTCGAACGATCCCCAGGGACTACCGTCGTTGAAGTAGTGCCGGGGATTTTTCTTCTCTTCTTCGGGCACGCCGCCAAACATGGAAAGGTCGGAACCGATGGAGCGCTGGATCCATGCGACCGGCTTGCCCGCTGCGTCGAGGCCGCCGCGAATCTGTTGAATATCGGCGGGATGGAAGAAGCCGAAGCGCATATCGTCGCTGCGCGTCCACAGAAGTTGCACCGGCTTGCCCACGGCCCGCGAAATTTCCACGGCTTCGGGAACGTAGTCGGCAAATAAGCGCCTGCCAAAGCCTCCGCCGAGCAAGGTGACATGGATGGCGACGGCGCTTTCTGGAATGCCCAGCAGCTTTGCAGTTTCCGCAAGAGCTACCTCGGGCGCCTGCGTGGGTACCCAGACCTCGCACGATCCGGAGCGTACGTCGGCGACGCAGTTCATGGTTTCAAGCGGCGCGTGGGCCTGGAACGGGAACTCGTAAACAGCATCAAGCTTCTGTGCGGCGGACTGAATTGCAACCGCAGCATTGCCGTCACCACGAACGAAGTAGCCGTCTTCTTTCCCGGCCAGCTTCTCTTCCATTTGCCGCAGGAATGCGCTGGAATCGAAGTCGGCGTGGGGACCGCGTTCCCACTGAACTTGCAGAACGTCGCGGCCCTTCATCGCCGCCCAGGTGTGGTCCGCGACTACCGCCACTCCGGCGGCGATCCCGGTGGTGACAGGAACAACATGGCGCACTCCGGGAACTTTCATCGTTTTTGCAGAATCGAAGCTGATCAGCTTGCCGCCAAAGTACGGACAGCGCGCAACAACTGCCTGCAACATCCCGGGAACACGGACATCGATTCCGTAGGTTGCGCGTCCGCTGACGATCGGGACGCCATCGGTTCGCTTCACGCGGGTGCCGATCCACTGAAAGTCCTTCGGGCTTCTCAGCGGCGGGTTGTTGGGGACTTTTTGCTTCGCCGCGTCAATCGCCAGCTGGCCATAGGTGAATTTTCGGCCGCTGGATGTGTGATGAACGACTCCGCGGTGCGCCACACAACCGGTTGTATCCACATTCCAGCGCTGCGCGGCCGCTGCGATCAACATCTCGCGGGCGGTGGCTCCGGCTTTGCACATCGCCTTGTAAGTTCCGGCAGTGCTGCCGCTCCCGCTGGTACGTAAACGAATCCCGCCAAAACGTCCACCGGGCGTAGCCTGCTCGTAACGGATTTGCGCCCAGTCGGCATCGAGTTCTTCGTTCAACATCATGGGCAGCGTGGTGCGAACACCCTGACCCATCTCGGAACGCGTGATCCAGAGATGAACGGTGTTGTCGGAGTGAATGCTGATGTAAGCGTTCGGGTCGAAGCCGGCCGGTTCGTCCGCGTGCGCTGGGAGATGAAAGGCGATGACCAGGCCGGCGCCCGCGATGGCGGTCGTCTTGAGGAATTCTCGCCGGGTGGCGCTCATGTGCGGCTCACCTCGCGGGATGCACGATGGATCGCCCTTCGCATGCGCTGGTAAGTACCGCAACGACAGACGTGATCGGAGAACTCCCCGTCAATGTCCTGGTCAGTGGGATTCGGCTTGCGCCGAAGCAAGGCAGCGGCCTGCATGATCATGCCGGCCTGGCAGTATCCACACTGCGAGACGTCTTCTTCGATCCAGGCTTTCTGGCAAGGATGACTGGCGCTTGCCGACAAGCCTTCGATGGTGGTGTAGCTCCTTCCGGTGGTGTTCGACAGCTGCACCTGGCAGGAGCGCACGGGTTGGCCATTTTCATGGACCGTGCATGCGCCGCAGACTCCCATGCCACAGCCGTACTTGGTCCCGGTCAGTTGGAGCAGGTCGCGTAAGGCCCAGAGCAGGGGCATGTCGGGATCGGCCTCGATGCGGCGGGTTTTTCCGTTTACCAGCAGGTGGAAGATTGGCATAGCGTGCCAGACGGTAGGACGAAAGCAGAGTGCGAAAGGTTAGCGTGGGGATACGGTTGTGCGTGACCGGAACACGGTGGGGTGGATATGTTTCGGGGTGAAAGTCGTCCCCGGCGGCCTAGGCCGCGTCTTCGTCTTCGATTTTGATGCGGAGTGATTTCAGGAACTTCAGGTCCTGATCGCTGATCTTGAACTCCGGATTGCTGGTGAGGGTAGTGACCATGGAGGTCTTGTCGGCGGATTTTTCGCCTGGCTTGCTCACCCCGATCGTGGCCTCAAGCACGAGGAAAATGTCGTAGCCCCCATCTTTGATCTTGGAGACCACGTCGGCGATCTGGTCCGAGTCGGCCAACGACTCGTTAATAGCCTCGCCCAATTCCTTCATTAACTGCTTAAGTTGCTGATCCACAGGGCCCCCAAGCGGCGCTCTGAGTCGCGCCGAAATCTCCCGGAATACCGGGCTTCAGATATTAGATGCGGACTTGGATCACAATGTTTCGTGATTGCCATCCTCGCAGTGGGGGTATTCTAACGCCGAAGATTGATAAAATCGACGGCAATGTCGAACATTGCCATGAAGGCAAGAAAACTGGGTATTTTCGCGCGGGTCGCGGCGCAACAGGCGGGGCGCCACCGCGGATTAAGTTCTTTGATTCGAGCGGGTCGGGTCACCGCCGGTCAATTTGGGCGTGTCCTGGGGCAACTCTGGCTCGAGGTGACAGGCTTCGTCTTCCTGTGCCTCGCCATCATTGGCGGCGGCGCCTTTGTTCGGGAGTACTCGAAGTACCAGGCGGGACAGACCACGTCGGGGCGGGTCGCGCTGGCCGTATTGTTTACTCTGACCTTTGGATGGTTTGGCCTGAGTTCGTTTTGGCGGGTCAAGAAAAAGAAATGAACACGGGGCGGGAGGTCCTATGGCAGACAAGCTGAAAGTTGCAGAAGAACCGAAAATGGCCCCCAGCTCCGAGGAACAGCTAACCTCAAGCCACATTCCAGTCCGGCCTCTCTATACCCCTGCCGACCTTGAAGGCTGGGATTACGACCGGCAAGTCGGATATCCCGGCGAGTATCCCTACACGCGCGGAGTGCAAGCCACCATGTACCGCGGCCGCCTCTGGACGATGCGGCAATACGCAGGCATGGGTGACGCCGAGGAATCCAACAAACGCTACAAATACCTGCTGAAGAACGGGACCACGGGATTGTCGGTGGCATTTGATCTTCCGACGCAGATCGGGCTCGATTCCGACAGCCCGCTGGCTTTGGGCGAAGTGGGAAAAGTCGGCGTGGCGATCGACTCGATCGAAGACATGCATCGATTGTTCGATGGGATCGACCTGACTAAGATCTCGACCTCGATGACGATCAATGCGACGGCGTCGATCCTGCTCGCATTGTATGTGGCAGTGGCGAAGCGGCAGGGAGCGGACATTAAGAAGCTGTCGGGCACGGTGCAGAACGATGTGCTGAAGGAATACATCGCGCGAGGAACCTACATTTATCCTCCGCACCAGGCGATGCGCATCATTACCGACATGTTCGCCTGGGCCAATGATCATGTGCCGGACTGGAATACGATTTCGATCTCCGGCTACCACATGCGCGAGGCAGGATCGACAGCGGTACAGGAAGTGGCGTTCACGCTGGCCAACGGCATGGCTTATGTGCAGGCGGCGATGGATGCGGGGCTGGACGTAGACAAGTTCGCGCCACGGCTGTCGTTTTTCTTCAACGCGCATAGCAACTTTCTGGAAGAGGTGGCGAAATTCCGGGCGGCACGGCGGATGTGGGCTCGCATCATGCGCGAGCATTTCAAGGCGCGAAATCCGAAGTCGTGGATGCTGCGGTTTCACACGCAGACCGCGGGATCGACGCTCACCGCGCAGCAGCCGGAAAATAACATCGTGCGCACGGCGATCCAGGCGTTGGCGGCGGTGCTGGGCGGGACGCAATCGCTGCATACGAATTCTTTCGATGAAGCGCTGGCGTTGCCTACGGAGCAGTCGGCGCGAATCGCGCTGCGTACGCAGCAGGTCATTGCGTATGAATCGGGAGCGCCGCAGACGATTGATCCGCTGGCAGGTTCGTATTACGTCGAGTCGCTCACCAATGAAATCGAGAAACATGCGCGTGGGTACTTGGAAAAAATCGATGCGCTAGGCGGGATGCTGAAGGCCATTGAGCGGGGCTTTGTGCAGCAGGAAATCCAAAACGCGGCCTATGAGTATCAGCAGCGCGTGGATCGGCTGGAGGCTGTAGTTGTCGGCGTGAACCGTTTTACGGTTGATGAGGACCACGCGGTGCCCTTACAGCGTATTAACGAGAACCTTGAGCTCAGGCAGGTGGAGCGTTTGCGCGCCATGCGGGCACGGCGCGATCCCGGGCCGTGGAAAGAGGCGCTGGGGCAAGTGGAGGCGGCCGCCCGGTCCGGCTCCAACCTCATGCCTTACATCGTGCGCGCCGTGGACGCCTACGCAACCGTCGGAGAAATCTCAGACACTCTGCGCAAGGTGATGGGGGAGTACAAGGAAGCGGTGGTGATTTAGAAGGTTGTTTGCTGTTGCTCGCGCGCATCAGCGTTATTTGGTAACGAAGCCATGGCTTTTGAGGTTGAAGTCGCGATAAGTGCCTACAATGACGCCCGAGGTGTTGATCTGGTGTGCGATAGTTGAGATCTCGTCAGGAACTAGAAATGACGTGTAAGTGCCTCCGCCGAAGATGAAGGAAAGATCTCTTTTTCCGGCCGCTTCCCCGACAATGGTGCCGAGGTTGTTAATGCCGTTCGGATAGGTTTGGGCAATATTGGGCACGATCAAAATTTGAGTTTTTCCTCCGCTCATCACAAACCCGGCATGCGGAGAGAGGCTGCCCACGATGTCCCCGTTGTCATTGATTCCATTAATCGATGTTGACGGCGCGTTCGGGACATCAATTGTAGTGAAGATCCCGTTCACCCATTGATAGCCGTGAGTGGTTCCATCGGACGCTGTGTAGTACCCGACCACGGTGCCAAAATTATTTACATCATTGGCGCGTGTAACGGTCGAGCCTGGAAAGTCCAGGTTCGTATAGTTCGTGCCGTCGAAATAGTAACCACGAATGTGACCCGACTGGTCCACCCAAACGCCGACAAGCTGACCGGCGTCGTTGTTACCGTTGACGGTAGTGGCAAGAGCTCCAGGGTAACTGATCTGAGTGATCTTTCCTGACGAGTAGACGAATCCATGATCAATGCCATCGGAGTTGTAAAATTCGCCCACAAAATCGCCGAGATCATTGATGCCGTAAATTAACGTGTTTTGGGCGCCAGGCACATCGAAGGGTTCCCACTGTCCCGCGAGTGCTGGACTCAGAAGACAGAAGACGCTGAAAGTCACCAACATCACTGTAAGAAGCCGGGAGCGAAAATGCATTGTTGCACCTCGAAGACAAGATGAGAGTGGTCGGCAACGCGACGGGAGGAAGTTAGGACATCATGCGCTGGGGCGGTATCGTTGTCAATCTGCAAAGATTTTCAACAGCGAGACCAGGCAGCTTACCTCACATAACCAGCGATTTGGGATCGTGCAACTCTGTGCATTGATATTGCTCAGAGTCGCTCCTCAAGGCTTCTATTCTGGGTTCATCCTGCTTTCGTAATGGACTGCTTTCTGGTCGAACCGCGCCAGCAGCCGATGCGCTTCGGGGATGATCACGGCGGTCTCGTAATCTTCGCCCGCGAAGGCGCGCACGGCTTCGAGGGAATCGAACAGCGTGATGGTGATGAATTCCACTTCTGCTCCGGCGTTGCGACGAAGCAGGTGGGCGCCACGATATCCGGGGACACGGTGAATGCCGGGCAGAACCTTCGTTTTCAGCAGCGATTCATAAGCGTCCGCATTCTGCGGGGTGGTCCAGCCATGCCAGACGCGAGCGATCATTTGAGTCATCCTCCCTATCTCACAGGATAGTTCGAGAACCTTTGGGTTAGAAGTTTTGCCGGTTTCCGGGTGCGCCGGTCAAGCGACCTGAGCAGGAACTCCTTTGCTTGTCGCAAGGCCAGGTTTACGCCGTGGCCCGCGGCATTCGGCCACATGAATGCTGCATCCGGGCAAAGGAGATTTCTATGATCACCTCTTTGATCCTACAGAAGGTGTCTTTGTTACGAGGCGTGCTGGACCCGGACTGGGTGGATGGCAATCCGGGGCAACCTGGTCCCATCTTTCGGGCCGCAACCGCGGACTACGCGATAGCGGAAGTGGTTCGCAGCATCGGGCAGAACGTCTCAAACGCTGATCTTGGGGCGAAACTGATGGCAACCGGCCGGGAACTGGCGCAGGAGGCGTCACGCGGCATGGTCAGCAGTTACGACGATGGCGACGACATCTGTCCGCCCTGGCGTCACTACTTTCCGCCTCCGCCACCTCCGCCTGATCCCTGGCCACTTTTTGGCCTTAGCCCAAGCCCGGACCCATGGCGGACGGTCACTCCGGCCCTGAACGACGTGATCCTGGCGGCCGCGCTGCGCGAGCTTGCGTCATTGACTACCAGTTCGAAAGCCAGCGCAGCGATAAAAGAGATTGGCGAAGCGGTGGTGAAAGGGGCCAGCACCCGGATGTACGACGAACATTGCGGAACTCCGGTGAAACTGCGTTTGCCAGGCCCTCCCCGCAGGGCGACAGCAGCGTAGGGTTCAGATTCTTCAGGCGTCCAGCGAACCCGCTGGACGCTTTTTACATTTCTTCCTGGGTCTTGTAATCGGCGGCTTCGCGGCAGGGCGGGCAGTAGTAAAGCCCGTCGTGGCACAAGCGGATGTCTACCTGTCCCTGGCAGAAGGCGCAGTATTTGTCGCACTCGCATTTGTCTTCCGGCATTTCGCACTGCATGCAGAGGAATTTTTTTGTGGTAGTGGCCATGGGCGAACTGTAACGCCGGGACGCCGCGTAGAAAAGTGTCTTTGGTAATAGGCTTCCTTGGTGAGACTTCGTGCCTTTTGTGGTTAATTTTGAAAGTTCAACCACAAAGGACACCAAGTCTCACCAAGGGTCCGACCCCCCATTTGCTGCCTTTCCCGTCTGCATGTTAGGGTAATTTGTTTCACCATCCCGGCAGCCCCACTGCTTTGAACCGAGGAACCATTGCCAGCTGTTGAGGCGACCATTCGCAAGACTGCATTGAACGCCGTCCACCGCCAGATGGGGGCGAAGATGGTCGAGTTCAACGGCTGGGACATGCCAGTCGAGTATCCCTCCGCGGGCGGAATCATCGCCGAGCACAATGCGGTGCGAACCGGTGTGGGCATCTTCGACGTCAGCCACATGGGGGACATCCGGCTGCACGGACCGGAGGCTTTGAAAGCCGTTCAGCATATTTCGATGAACGATGCCTCGAAGCTGCAGATGGGGCAGGCGCAATATTCGGCGCTGCTGTATCCCAATGGCACGTTTGTGGATGACGTGATCGTGCACCGGCTGGGAGAAGACGATTACCTGCTGGTAATTAACGCCGGGACACGGGAAAAGGATTTCAACTGGGTCCGCGATAATACGCGCGAGTTCGACTGCAAGGTCGAAAACCTCTCCGACAATTTTACTCAGATAGCGATTCAAGGCCCCAAGGGCGTGAGCCTGCTTCAGAAGCTTACGGACGCCGATTTGAGCGCCGTGAAGTTTTACTGGGTGACGCGCGGAACGGTTTGCGGGCTGAAAAACATCCTGATCGCTCGCACCGGCTACACCGCCGAGGATGGATTCGAGATCTATATCCCGTCGGATGAGGCGACCAGCGCCCGGGTGTGGAATGAAGTCCTTGCAGGAGGCAAGGAGTTTGCCGTCGTTCCCTGCGGCCTGGGATCGCGCAATACGCTAAGGCTGGAAGGGAAGCTTCCTCTTTATGGGCACGAGATCTCGGATGAGATCAACGTTTGGGAGGCCGGGCTGGACCGTTTCATCAAGATGGAAAAGCCGGGGTTCGTCGGGCGCGAAGCGCTGGAGAAGGCACGGGGTTCAGTGAAGCGCACCCTCGTGGGGCTTGAGATGATGGAGCGGGGAATTGCGCGCGACGGTTACAAGGTGCAGGACGCTAACGGGCGCGAGATCGGATATGTGACCAGCGGGTCGTACGCTCCGTTTCTGAAGAAGAATATTGCGCTGGCGTACGTTCCGCCCGAGCTGAGCGACAACGGAACCGAGTTGAAGGTTGAGATTCGCGGCCAGGGAGTCAAGGCACAGGTGGTGCCGACCCCATTTTATAAACGGCCAAAAAAAGCTTAACCACCAGGGACACGAAGGTTCATTAAGGAGATCGAGAGCCACATGGCCTATCCCGCCGAATATAAGTACACCAAGGAACACGAGTGGATCAAAGTGGAAGGCAACAACGCGACGATCGGCATTACGAGGTATGCGCAGGATTCGCTGGGCGACATCGTTTTTGTCGAGTTGCCCAAGGTCGGGTCGGAGATCACAGCGGGGAAGACTTTCGGAACGGTAGAGTCGGTCAAGGCGGTGTCGGATTTGTACGCTCCAGCGACCGGAACCGTGACGGACGTGAATGGAGCGCTGGCGACCGCGCCCGAGAGCATCAATAAAGATGCGCACAGCGCGTGGATGATCAAGATCGCGTTGAAAGATCCGTCGCAGGTGAGTTCGCTCCTGTCGGCGGCCGACTACGAGAAGTTTGTGGCGGAAGAAGGCGGACACTAGAAGAATTGACGAATTGCCGGATTTTCGAATTCGAAAATTCGGCAATTCAGCAATCCGGCAATCAGTTCGGGTCTAAACCGTTCCTCTCCACATCTAATTAAGGTTCCTATGCGCTATTTACCGAAGTCTCCTGCCGACCGCGAGGCCATGCTGAAAGCCATCGGCGTGCGCTCGATTGATGACCTGTTTGCGCCGATCCCAGCGGAATATCGTCTGAATCGCGACCTGAAGATTCAGCGCCAGATGGCGGAGTCGGAGATTGTGGACTGGTTTCGCGAGCGTTCGCGCGAAAACGGGGACGGCTACTGCACCTTTCTCGGGGCGGGAGCTTACGCTCACTATCGCCCGGTCATCATCGATTCGCTTATCTCCCGCGGCGAGTTTCTGACCGCTTATACGCCGTATCAGGCCGAAATTTCGCAGGGCACGCTGCAGTCCATCTTCGAGTTCCAGACCATGATCTGCGAACTGACCGGGATGGAAGTGGCGAACGCCTCGATGTACGACGGCTCGACGGGCGCTGCCGAAGCCGTGATGATGGCGGTGCGGCTGACCGGACGGAACTCGGCGGTCATCGCGCGCAGTGTGCACCCGGAATATCGCGAGGTGCTGGCAACGTATGCGTGGCACCAGGGCATGCCGCTGAGCACGGTTCCGTTCACATCGAATGGGCGCGTCGATTTGAATGCCTTGGAGCAGGGAATTACGGCGGATACGGCTTGCATCCTGATTCAGTCCCCAAACTTTTTTGGGACCATCGAAGACGTTGCCGCAATCGCTGAGATCGCGCACAAGCATGGCGCGTTGCTGGTGGTTTCGATTGCGGAAGCTGTGTCGCTGGGAATCGTGGAACCGCCGCGCGAGGCGGATATCGTCGCCATGGAGGCGCAGTCGTTCGGAGTGCCTCTGGGATTCGGTGGACCCTACTGCGGCGTGATCGCGACCAAAGAAAAATTTGTGCGCCAGATGCCGGGACGCCTCGTGGGCCAAACGACCGACCGGAACGGGAAACGCGGATTCGTACTGACGCTTGCGACCCGCGAGCAGCACATTCGCCGCGAAAAGGCGACTTCCAATATCTGCACGAATCAGGCGCTGGTCGCCTTGATGGCGAATATCTTCATGACCGTGTACGGGAAGGTCGGGTTGCGCGAGCTGGCGAAGCAGAATCTGGCGAAAGCCGCCTACGCCTGTGCGCAGTTCAGTAAGCACGCCAAGGTCATGTTTCCGGGCTCGCCGCGATTTAACGAATTCGTGGTGCAGACCAGCGAGGATCCGTATGCCATTAACCGCAGGATATTGGGTCACAAAATCGTTGGCGGATTGCCCTTGCAGAAGTTTTATCCCGAGCTTGGCAACGCCGCGCTGTGGTGCTGCACGGAACTGACGACGCGCTCCTCAATTGACACGGCGGTCGGATTGGTGGCCGAAAGCGAACGGTCGGTGCAATCCGGCAAGGAAGTCGAAGAGCACGAGGAGGTGGCGCGATGAAGCACATGACCCGCAAAGCCACTCGCCACGTCAACCAGAACGAAGGCTTGATCTTCGAGAAGTCGTCGGCGGGCAAGGCGGCGTGGAAGCTGCCTCCGCTCGACGTGCCGGAAGTGGATTCATCTGCGCTCCTGGGTGCGGCGGAACGCAAAGACCTGGGCAACATGCCCGAAGTGAGCGAGATCGAAATTATCCGTCACTTCACGCGAATGTCGACCTGGAACTACGCCATCGATCTTGGCATGTATCCGCTGGGCTCGTGCACGATGAAGTACAACCCGCGAGTGAACGAGATCGTGGTCCGGCAAGAAGGTCTGGCGAATGGACATCCTTATCAGCCGGAGAAGGTTTCACAAGGGGCTCTGCGGATTATCAAGACCCTGAGCGATGCTCTGACGGAAATCACCGGCATGGATGCGATCACCCTGCAGCCTGCGGCCGGGGCGCATGGAGAACTCACCGGCTTGCTGATGGTGCGCGCTCATCACCAGGCGCAAGGAAATCCCCGGAAGAAAGTTCTGATCCCCGACTCGGCGCACGGAACCAATCCAGCAACGGCGGCGATGGTCGGTTATGCGGTGGAGAATCTGAAGTCGAACGATCGCGGCATGGTGGATGTGGCAGCGCTGGCCTCGCAGATGAACGATGAAGTTGCGGCGTTGATGCTCACCAATCCCAACACGCTGGGGATTTTCGAGCAGGAGATCCACAAGATCGCAGAGATTCTCCATGCGAAGGGTGGCTTGCTCTACATGGACGGCGCCAACATGAACGCGCTGGTCGGAAAGGTGCGTCCCGGCGATTTCGGGGTGGACGTGATGCACCTGAACCTGCACAAAACATTTTCCACGCCTCATGGTGGGGGAGGCCCGGGATCGGGTCCGGTGGCGATCAAGAAAGCCCTGGAACCTTATCTGCCCAAGCCGGTGGTGGTGACGAAAGCGGATGGCACGCTCGGGTTCGATTACAACCGGCCGATGTCGGTCGGAAGGGTGCGCGCGTTCTACGGAAATTTCGGCATGTTTGTGCGCGCGCTGGCGTACATCATGGCCAACGGCCCCGACGGTCTGCGGCAGACGACCGAAGACGCGGTACTGAACGCGAACTACATCCGCAAAGGGCTCGAGGGTATCTACGATCTGCCCTACTCGACGCCGACCATGCACGAAGTGGTTTTCAGCGATCGCACGCAGGCGAAAAAAGGTGTGAAGACGGGCGACATCGCCAAGCGGCTGATCGATTATGGATTCCACCCCTACACCACTTCGTTTCCGCTGATCGTGCCCGGAGCGATGATGATCGAGCCGACAGAGAGCGAGTCGGTGGAAGAGATGGACCTGTTCGTCGAGGCCATGAAGTCGATTGCCGCGGAAGTGGAAGAGGATGCGCAGACGGTGCTGACGGCGCCTCATTCCACGCGCGTCTCGCGCCTGGATGAAACCGCGGCGGCGAGGAAGCCGGTGTTGAGGTGGAAACCGGGGAATTGACGATTGCCGATTGTCGAATATTGAGAATCAAAAATCGACAATTAAAATCGGCAATTGCTTTCGTGGTTCTTCCCCTGTGCTCCCCTGCGTCCTCTGTGGTTAAATCTCTGCATTGCCTGCTCCCGCCAGAAACGCCGTTACCGCTCAGAAGAACGACGGTCTTTTCGCTTCGCCGGAAAAGCGGAACGTTGTCCTCTGCCTGCTGCTGATTGTCCTCACTCTGGCGCTCTACAATCCCGTGAACCAGCATCCGTTCGTGAATTACGACGATCCCGGGTACGTCACCGACAATTCCCACGTGCGCGACGGCCTGAGTTGGAACACGATCACCTGGGCTTTCACCGCGACTGAGCAGGCGAACTGGCATCCGCTGACCTGGATCTCTCACGCGTTCGACTACCAGTTGTTTCATTCCAATCCGGCAGGACATCACTTTGACAGCCTGCTGATTCACGCCCTGAGCGCGGTGGTTTTGTTCCTGATTCTGGTCAATGGCACTGGCCGCGTGGGCGCGAGCTTCTTTGTGGCGGCGCTGTTTGCGCTGCATCCCATCAACGTCGAATCGGTGGCCTGGATCGCCGAGCGGAAGAACGTGCTGAGCACGCTGTTGTTCTTTCTGGCGATCGGCGCATACGGGTGGTACGCGGCCAAACCGTGCTGGCAGCGATACATGGCGATTTTCGTATTGTTCGCGCTCGGGCTGATGGCCAAGCCGATGGTGATCACGTTGCCATGTGTTCTGCTGTTGTTGGATTACTGGCCGCTGGGCAGGATAGGGAAGACCTCCACGGGCAAGCTGATCGTCGAGAAATTGCCGCTGTTCGCGCTCTCTGCGGGAAGTGCACTGATGACCATGTCGGCACAGCAGGCGGGTGGCGCCATGCGTTCGACGGTGCAGTTCTCGCTGGGCACACGCTTGGCGAACGCGATCGTCGCTTACGCTACCTATCTGTGGAAGATGATCTGGCCTTTGCGGCTAGCGCCGATGTATCCGCATCCGGGAGAGTCGTTAGCCGGGTGGCAGATTGGTGTTGCGTTGTTGGTCTTGCTCTCGATAACCGGCCTCGTGATCCTGAGAAGGGACCGGCGCTATCTCGCGATGGGTTGGTGCTGGTTCCTGGGAACCCTTGTTCCCGTGATCGGTCTGGTGCAGGTTGGCGATCAGGCCTCGGCGGATCGCTACGCCTACATCCCGCTGGTGGGGATGTTCGTGATGATCGCGTTCGGCGTGGCCGACTTGGCCGACGCAAAGAAGTTCAGCTTCGTTTCTCGACTCATTGCAGCGGCCTGCATTCTTACCGCGCTCTCGTTCCTCACCTACCGCCAGCTTGGCTACTGGTCGAGCAGTTACGATCTCTGGGCGCATACGCTTGCCATCACGCAAAACAATTTCGTCGCGGAAGACAACATGGGAGGCGCGCTGCTGCTGCTCGGCAAGCCGGACGAGGCGCACGAACATTTCGTAGCTGCAGCGCGAATCAATCCGCGCGATCCCATGAGCCACTCCAATCTGGGCGCCTACCTCCAGGAGCATAACCAGCTGCGCGAGGCGGTGCAGGAATATGAGTCCACGATTCAGATGACCTCGGATCCCGCGCTGCTGGCGTCCACCTATGCCAATCTCGGGGCCGCCTATCGCGACCTGGGCGACGATGCGAAGGCGCGAGAGAGTTACGACCAGGCGCTGCGTTTGAATCCGAACCAGTTCAATGCCTATCTCGGGCTGGGGCGCCTGCTTGAGCGACAGGGAAAGCTGGACGAGGCAATCGCAAACTACTCGCGATCGATCGAGATTCGCCCGACGGAGTCAGGCTTTTTGCGAGTAGGCCACGCTCTGGAAATGAAAGGACGCCGCCATGAGGCCGTTTCTGCGTATCAACAGGCGCTGCAGCTGAATCCGGATTCTACCGAAGCGCAACAGGCGCTGAAGGCGTCCTCTCAGTAGCGGCTAGCTTTTCTTTCCCGTAACCGCGAAGAACGCGGTCGATTCCTGTTCGATGTTCTTGCTCCCGCAATGCGGGCATTTCACTTCCTTCTCGTGTTCGCTCAGGGTGAGGACGAGTTCAAATTCCTTGTGGCAGTCGTTGCAAAGGTAGTCGTATACCGGCATGGGAGACCTCCCATAGGGGATTCGCGAGCGAATTGTAGCGCAAATCGAGAGTGGAAGATGTGACGTAAAAAAACAAAGGACGCCCGCCTGCGCGGCGTCCTCTGAGTGTGAAGGCTACTTCTTTTCCGCTACGGCCACCGAGGCGCGGGTGTTTTCCCAGTCCATGTGCATGCTGCAGGTGTCGCCGGACTGGTCGAAAGCGATGGTGAAATTCTCGACCGGGCTGGAGGTCTTGTCCACCTTCATGTCTACGCGCGCCAGTTCGTCCGACTCGTACTTGTAGGGGATGCCCCACTCGCCGGTTTTCTTGTTGATGATCAGAGTCCACTTGTCCTGGTTGGGCACGGTGAAGATGGTGTAGTTGCCGGCGGGAACATCCTTGCCGCCGACGGTCAGATCAGCGGTGGCGACGAAGGTGGTGGCTTCATTTGCTCCGGTGCGCCAGACTTCGCCGTAGGGAACGAGGTCGCCGAAAATCTTGCGGCCCTTGGCGCGGGGGCTGGAGTAATCGACGGTCACGCCCTTGCCGTCTGAAAACTTGCACGCCGCCTGCGCGGCCGGGCTGGGACGCTTGCTCTTGTCCTGCTGGGCAAACGCGAATGAAGCAGCGATAACAACGAACATTGCCAGAATCGTGATTCGTTTCTGCATGAGAGAGTCTCCTGGGAAGCATTTGGCAATCAGCACTTGGCATTTCGCGATCGGCTCCAGTCTGAGGCGCCAAATGCTAACTGCGAAGTGCTAAATGCTTTGGACGTAAGAATTCCGGGCTGGACAGCAGCCCCGGCAATTATCCAACATGCGGTTAGCCGTTACAATGAGCCCATGCCGGTCTTTGACGAGAAGCAGGAAGAACTGGAGCACTACGAAACCATGATGGGAGTTCCGCGCGGGCGGCTCGCGGTGACCATGGACACGATTACCGACGCCATGGCGCTGGTCGGGCAGCACGGCGTCTATTGCCAGAGCCAGCGCTGGCCGGGCAAGCCCGTCATGGATATTCAGCTGGTGATGAAGAACCTGACCGATGCGAAAGAACTGATCCAGAGCGTGATGCAGGAGCTGCAGAAAAAATGACGTGAGCGAGGGCGCCTCGCCCGTTACATCGTAGGCTCAGATTTTGTCCTGTTTGTCCTGCTCACTTTGGTCTCTATCAACTGTGAAGGTATTCATTGACCCGGTGGTCATCTTGAAACATAATTCGGAGGGCTACCTTGCTCTCCCAGCTAGTCGGAGGTTCTCATGAGAAGGTTTCTCGCCTGCTTAATCGTGCTGCCCGCCTTGCTTACGCTTAGTCTGTCAGCTCCTAGGGCCTTCGCCCAATCAAAGCTCACCACAGTTCAGTTGAGCTTCACGACAATTGATGTGCCGGGCGCGGCCGTGAACGGAGCCTACGGGATCAATCGAGCTGGAGACGTGGTGGGTTACTTTGTCCAGGGCGTGAATTCAATGCACAAACACGGCTTTTTATACAGAGGAGGCAATTTCACCCAGATCGATTATCCGGGAGCATCTTCCACCTTCGCGTATGGAATCAACGATTCTGGGCTGATGACGGGGTCGGCCGAGTTCAGCGGCGGAGCAACCGCTTTGGGATTCACCTATGATCAAACCAATTTCACGCCCATCGTGATAAAGGGCAAAAGCACGACGATCACTTACGCGATAGACAACACAAACGACCTGGTAGGTGGAGCCGGCACCCTTTACACCACCAAGGGGTTCGAGCTCGTTGGCGGGCAGTCCCAAACCTTGAAGGTTCCAGGCGCATACGTGTACGTATTCGCGTCGGGAATTAACAATTTGGATACGATTGTGGGGTGGGCCGATTCCTCTGGTTTCATCTGCCGACAGAGCAGCTGTCGGATACTCAATATCTCGGGAGCGAACCAAACAGCCGCTAGGGGGCTCAACGACGGCGGAATGATCGTCGGGTGGTACACAGTTCCCGGTGGTTGCGCGTGCGCTTTTGCCATGCTGAATGGGAAGACCCTCTCCTTCAAGTATCCCGGTGCCCAGTTTACAGCTGCTGCGGCCATAAACGCGTTGGGGCAGATCGTTGGCCAGTACACTTTTGACTTCCAGACCTACCACGGATTTATCACTAGCCCGATCACGACTGCGGACTTTGTCGGGGCGGCTAGCGATTCACCATAAACACTGTTATCGGAGAGGGCCATCTCCTGTGCTGAGGGTCTTGCTCGAAATCCCTTACTTTTGTACCCAGGGCAGCACGAACGGCGAGCCTGGGCGCACCCCGTCTGGATCTTTACCGATGAAAATCATCAGCAGCTTCGCTACTTTCTCCGCCGCCATGGCGGTCGGGTGTGTGAAGTCACCCCAGAAATTTGGGTTGAATCTATCACCATATCGCACGTCTAACTGAGTCTGGGGACACTGTGCGGTACCTTGACCGTTACACCAGACCAGAAGGTCAAACTGTCGCTGGGTTTGACCGCTTGCCCAGAGATACGGACCCCAATCAAACCAGGGCGCCTTACTGTAGTCAACAGGTCCTGCATGCGTATCGTTGCTTTGCACGCCCGCAACCTGATTGATCTGTGCGACGATCAAACGCTGCACGGAAATCCCCTCCTCATATCAGACTGTTACGAAACGCGCCCGCATAAGTGGCACTATCTATGCTCGCGGCTAGTTATAGGTATTGGTGGAGATGCACTCAGACGGTGCGATGAGATTAAGTTACGAGGATTGCTGTCAG